>Ga0073360_111_pt1:5000-134055 | contig 134055 bp, 130 predicted proteins | sample YelNatPosite1Avi_FD_63906 | JGI IMG/M metagenome (GOLD analysis project Ga0073360, IMG submission 63906) | Hot spring thermophilic microbial communities from Obsidian Pool, Yellowstone National Park, USA - site 1 Avi (version 2) (version 2) | ecosystem: Environmental > Aquatic >... | reverse complement strand
TTGTAAGCTTGTTTCCCTCAGCTCCACCTGCTCCTGCTTCTGTAACCTCATATATTTTACTTCCAGGTCCGGCATAATATGTGTAGCTTATTTTATACCCATCAAAGTTTAGGGCAGATATTAATCTGTTTTGTGAATCGTAGGAGTATGTTGTATAGTTTCCGTCTGGATAAGTTATCTTTGTAAGCTTTGTTCCGGTATATTGAAAACTTGTTCTTCTTCCTGATGGGTCTACTATACCAGTTAAATATCCAGCGTCGGTTGTCTCAAGGATTACAACTCTTCCTGCAGGATCAGCAATTGTTTTTAGGACTGTCCCTTGATAGGATAGTGTAATTGTATTTCCGTTGTTGTCTTTAATATATCTTAAATATCCAATTGAACCTGCTGTAAATATCAGCTGATTGCCCTTTTTATCATTAATTGTATATGTTCCATCTGCATTTTTTATTAATTTTAAGTTAAGTCCTGATTCATCGGGATATACATTAGTATTTTGTGTTTGAAGAAAATAATGCTTTGTTCCATCTTCATCGGTATATACATAATATGTTTTTCCGTCTATATTTTCACTTGTTATCCTCTGGCTTAAATTCAGCCTCCAGCCTAATCCGTATTTTATATCAGAATCCTTTTCGTTTGTGTTGTAAACATGATATATGGAAATTGGCAGTCTATTTCCGTTCATCGAAAGATCCTGATGGATAAATATTAAATTGCCGTTGTAATCGTTAATATATCCTGTCCCTGCTCGTCCTACATCATGGGAGTGATATGTCCAGTAATCCTCAAGCCCCGAGTTGTTTACATAGGATAATGCAACTTTTGGTCTATAGATTTCATAAGTCCCTGATGTATCCGATGAAAAAAATTCGTTATATCCGACTGATTCATCTTCGTTCTTAAGCATTAGCCCATAGTTATTGCCTGTCGTATACCAGTCCTTAACTATTGATGTGATATCAAATGTAAATTTGTCACCTATGTTTCCTTGAACTAATTGATAATCCTCTATTGTTGTGTTATATCCTGGTTTATTGCTCCATGTTATGCTGGATGAATTCCAGTCGCTTAAAACCTTGTGAACATTTATCTGTCTTGCTGTTGAGTTTGCAGTGTATAAGAATAAATTAAGCTCTCCTTTTGTGATAAGGTCGGCACTTGTAAGGGTTGGAAGGTTAAATTTAATATATGTTCTGTTTACTCCAGAACTTGAACCATAGCCAACCTTTAGCATTACGCTTTGCATATAGTTTGTATTCGGGTATCCTGATGAGACATGGGCATCATAAATGTTTGCAGGATCAAGGGATGTTCCAATTGTTGGGTCAATTACAACTGGATATGCCCTTTTTTCATCATCAAGCCACTGTTTTGACGGCTTTATTGTTAATTTATATCCTTCCTTTGTTTCAATAAATTCTATTTCAATATCTTTGCTTTCTTCACCATTTGCATCATACATAAAGGCTTTATCGATATAGAATACTTTGTTTGAAGGATTATCTTTGTCATAGAATATTATTTTACCTTCTTCAAACTTTGCTAATAGGTTTTTTGTTTTTATATTAAAGCTAAATAAAGGGTTTTCTACTCTTTTGTTTAAGACTATGCTCTCCTTAATCTCTTCAGGAAGAATGTCATATTTTAAATCTACATTAGGTAAAACTTCTTTAAAAGAAACTGTGGATTTTACCTTTGGAAGAAATTTAAACTTTTCATTGTTAGAAAGTGAGTTTATATAGTTTGAATCAATATTTTCAATTAAAGCAGTGCTCTTTAATGGACTTTCTATATTCCAGGATATTTCGTAATTATCCTTTTGTATCTTTACTAATTTTTCTGCATTAGTATTCTTTGCTATTTTTATTTTGTATGAGTTTTCTTTGTTTTCAAGAATATCTAAGTTATCTTCATCTTTAATTTGGATTAATGAATTATCAATATCCTTCCATTTGCCGTCCTTTAAGTAATGAACTGCTGTCGGATAGATTGCTGCTTCATATGTAAAATCATCTTTTAGAAAATGTTTTATGTTCTTTTCTCTTTTTTCTTCTACTTCTTTGATTATTTTTGCTTCTTTTTTAGGAATTTCTGTAATATTTGGTGCATCTTCTGCTGAGGATGAACTGTTAAAAATGTCTGCGAATACTTTGATGTTGATAAAAGAAAAAATTAGCGTGAAGATTAGAATAAAAGAAATGCGACGTTTAAGTGTGTGCATCATAAAACCCCTCTCATGATAGAATTACAAGGATAATAATAATAATATAAAGGGATTTCAAGAATTTATTTTTGTAAAATTAAGAATTTTTTACCATAGTAAAAGTATCTTATAAGATAAATTTTTAGTTTTATATAACTCTTTAAATCAGCTTTTTAATTTTATAATAGTTTTACAAAGTTTTGATCTGCTTTCTTTAATGGTTTAAAATCCATAAAAAATAAACAAAGGCGGGCATTGAAAAATTTGCCCACCCATAATTAAACGGAAATATATTGTCTATATTCTCTTCCATCTTACTCCCTGTGGAGTATCTTCAAGTATTATTCCCATTTCCTTTAGCTGATCCCTTATTTTGTCTGCAAGGGCGTAGTTCTTTTCCTTTCTTGCCTTTTGTCTTTCTTCTATAAGCCTTTCAATTTCCTCATCAAGGCTTCCCTTTGTTGATTTTTCAAGTATTCCAAGTGGTGAACCAAGCTCCCTTATAAGGTCGAGGGCTTTTTGTGCAAGCTTCTTTGGTGAACCCTCTTTAATGTTTGTGTTAACTTCCCTTACAAGGTCAAATATAACTGAAATTCCATCAGCAGTATTAAAATCATCGTCCATGACTTCGATATATCTTTCCCTAAAGCTATCAAGCCTATTGAAAAATTCTAATTCTTCTGCAGTAAGTTCCCTATCCTCTGAGGTTTCAATAACGTGTTCAAGGTTTGCAATTGCATTATATAGTCTCTCAAGGGCTGCCTTTGCCTGATCTAAAAGCTCTATGCTAAAGTTAATTGGATTTCTGTAGTGTCCTGAAAGCATAAATAATCTTACAACTTCTGCATCATACTTTTCAAGTATTTCTCTTGCTGTAAAGAAATTGTTAAGGGATTTTGACATCTTTTGGTTGTTAACATTTAAGTAAGCAACGTGCATCCAGTAGTTTGCAAAGGGTTTTCCATTTCTCGCTTCACTTTGGGCTATTTCGTTCTCATGGTGTGGGAATATAAGATCTGCACCGCCTCCGTGGATATCGATTGTTTCTCCAAGAAGGCTGCAGGCCATAGTAGAGCATTCAATATGCCAGCCTGGTCTTCCTTCTCCCCATGGGCTCTCCCATGCTGGTTCCCCTTCCTTTTTGGCCTTCCAAAGGGCAAAATCCATTGGATTTCTTTTTCTTTCATCTATCTCGATTCTTGCACCAGCCTCTAAATCTTCAATACTTTGATGGGAAAGTTTTCCATATTCTTTGAATTTTGTAGTATCAAAGTAAACATCACCATCGACTACATAGGCATATCCCTTATCTACAAGGTCCTTAACGAAGGCGATTATTTCGCCAATAAACTCTGTCGCCCTTGGGTTTACTGTTGCCCTTTTAATCTTTAATCCGTCGGCATCTTTATAGTATTCCTTTATATATTTTTCAGCAACTTCTTTAACAGTCGTTCCTTCTTCATTAGCTCTTCTTATAAGTTTATCGTCGATATCCGTAAAGTTTTGAACAAATTTTACCTTATAACCCCTGTATTCAAGATACCTTCTTATTGTATCAAATACAATAAATGTTCTTGCGTTACCTATATGAAAATAATTATATACAGTTGGTCCGCAGGCATACATTTTAACCTCGCCAGGTGTAATTGGATTAAAAACTTCCTTTTGTCTTGTCATTGTGTTGTAAATCTTTATTGTCATATACTTCATCTCCCTTCAAATAATTTAATATATAAAAATCCCCTTCATCATAGAGACGAAGGGGACTCCGCGGTTCCACTCTATTTAGGCAAAGCCTCACTTAGAATTATAACGGTATTACCGTCTCTGCCTACCCTTTTCGGCAGAAAAGCTCCGGGGCGCACCCTTCAGAAGATTCCCTGCTACTGCTTTCAGCCTAAGGCAGCAGCTCTCTTTAAGGTAAGCCTTCTTACTCCTTCCCATCATAGCAATTTGTATATTATTTTTTACTATGTATCAATTGAATCCACCATATATGATTTTCCCTTCTTTAATTATGCGAGAAGTAAAGGAATTATTTTCTCTTAAAGCTTCTTCGAGTTCTTTTGAAGAACACGTTAGAATATCTAAAGGTTTGTCTATAAAGCCTATTATTTTCCTTAGCTTTATTCTCCTCTTAGCAGCATTAGTTTCAATATCATCCCAAACAACTAGTAAATCAATATCCGAATTTTCTTTTTCTTCATTCCTAGCAACAGATCCAAAAAGAATTATTGCTTTAGGATTTATGTTAGTTATTAATTTTTCTTTAATAAGATTAATTATATCATTATCCATAAATTCACCCCATAAACCCTTTTATATATATTATACTATAAAATTTCAAATATGAAACATAAATCCCCTTATTTTAAGGGGATTCAGTTTTTACAGTAAGTTATTTTTTACATATTCTAATCTTTTTAATATTTTATCCTTTCCAAGGATGTCAATTATATTTACAAGTTCTGGGCCGTGCATTTGGCCTGTAAGGGCAACTCTGATTGGCATAAATAACGCCTTACCCTTTGCACCTGTTCTATTTTTTAACTCCTTAAATACATTTTGAGCAAAGTTTAGATCAATACTTTCAGCTTCCTTTACCATATTTTCAAATTCCTCTAAAAGATTTAGAACATGTTCTTGCTTTAAAACCTCATGGGTTTCATCGTTTTCTATTTTAACTTCGTCGCCAAAGAATATGTGAACATGGTTTACTATATCTCCAACAAATGGGAGTCCATCCCTTACAGTTTCAACAACCTTTGTTATCCATTCTCTGTTTTCCTTTGCAAATTCCTCTGTTATATATCCAGAATTTACAAGATGAGGAATGGCAAGGTCAACTATCCTTTCAATTGGGCTTTTTCTAATGTATATTCCATTTATGTGGTTGAGCTTATCAAGGTCAAATACAGCAGGATTTTTAACCACTCTATTAAGATCGAACTTTTCTATAAGCTCTTCGAGAGAGAATATTTCCTCTTCTCCTTCTGGAGACCATCCAAGAAGGGCAAGATAGTTTACTATAGCTTCAGGCAGATATCCTGCATCCCTATATTGTTCCACCCATGTTGAGCCGTGGCGTTTGCTCATCTTTGTTCTGTCTTTCCCAAGAATTAATGAAACATGGGCAAACCTTGGAACATCAAAGCCTAGGGCCTTGTATATTAAAATTTGTCTTGGAGTATTTGAAAGGTGTTCCTCTCCTCTTATAACTGTAGTAATTTCCATAAGGTGGTCGTCTATAGTTACAGCAAAATTATATACAGGTATCCCGTCGGATTTAACAATAATAAAATCTCCTATATCCTTTGAATGGAATTCTACTCTTCCTCTTACGATATCATCAACAACTATAAGTTCATCATCAGGAACTTTAAATCTTACAACTGGTTTCCTTCCCTCTTTTTCATAGGCCTCTTTTTGTTCAGGTGTTAAATGCCTGCACTTTCCTGAATATCTTGGCATTTCACCTCTTTTTAGAGCCTCTTCCCTTTCCCTTTCAAGTTCCTCTTCGCTGCAGTAGCAAAGGTATGCCTTTCCTTCGTCTAATAATTTTTGAACATATGGATTGTATATTCCTACCCTTTCAGTAGAACGATATGGCCCATGTTCTCCGCCTACTTCAATTCCCTCATCCCAGTTTATTCCGAGCCATCTTAAGCCTTCGATAATTACCCTTTCTGACTCTACTGTTGAACGATTAAGGTCTGTGTCCTCTATTCTAACTATGAATTTTCCGCCCGTATGTCTTGCATAAAGATAATTAAAAAGTGCTGTTCTTGCACCGCCAATATGCAAATGCCCTGTTGGACTTGGGGCAAATCTTACTCTCTCCATCAAAACACCTCCAAAAATATAGCGTTCCTTATTAATTTTACTTGTATTTCCGATATTTTTCAACAAAAATATAAGGCTGTTCAAAAATTATGAACAACCACTATCTAATTATCCACTTTATAAACTCCGGAAATCTCTTTGCCCAATATTCTTCGCTGTGGGTTGCACCTTCGTCGACAACAAGTTTTAAATTTTCCTTTGGAAGTTTTTTAAGAAGCTCATTATAAACACTCAATGTTCCCTTAACATATATATCAGGGAATTCCTTGACCTTTTCATCGCTGGTTTCCTTTGTCCCAATATCTAAGTAGAACTTCATATCATTTCTTATTTTATTTTCCCTTATAAAATTTAATAAGTCACTTTCAGAAAACCAAACTGCCGTTGAAAAGGCACCAACCTTTGAAAAAACATCCTGATATTTTAACCCTGCATAAAGGGATATAAATCCTCCCATAGAACTTCCTGCAATTATAGTATTTTCCCTTCCCTTTAAAGTTCTAAACTCGCTATCTATTATAGGTTTTAAAGTATGAACTATAAAATCTACATATTGGTCTCCTTCTCCACCAACACAAGGAATATCTACCCTTGATAAAAGTTTTGGAACCTCGAAGTTTTCCCAAGGGGAATATTCGTCAATCCTTTTATGACCCTCTCTATTACAATCCAATCCTACAACAATTAACCCATCAATATAACCTTCCCTTTGGAGTATATCAAGGCTTTTATCAACTTCCCACGAAAATCCCGAATAGGGGCTTTTGTCAAACAAATTTTGTCCATCATGCATATAAAGAACTGGGTAACTTTTTTGGGTTTCAAAATAATCGATTGGAAGATAAATTCTTGTGATTCTTTTCCTGTTAAGTTGAGGAATATAAGTCTCTTTAATAATAATCCTTTCCATACCTTTCCTCCATCACTATTGATTTTAATCATATTTTTTGTTAATATACCCCTATATGGTATTGCGGAGGTAATTTTTTATGACAAATGATAAACTCAAAAATACACAAATTGCATCGTTAGGATTAATGTTTTTCTTAATGTGTGGTCTTAGAATGTGGTTTGCTATATTTTTATATTTCATCTTCGGTATAACATTAACTATAATAACAAAAAAAAGAACATACTGTGCAAATTTTTGTCCACTAGGTGCCCTTTCGGATGCATTTTCTTCTAAGGAAAATAAAAAATTTCTTAAGCTTCCAAAATCCATTCAATATTTAACTTTTATCGTCTTTTTCCTCTATATCTTTTTTATCCTATACTATAATTGGGGAAATACTTTTTTGCTTTGGGCAGAGCTATTTAAGTTTATCCTTTTTATCGTATTTATCGCATTGACTTTACAGGTATTTTATAAAAACAGGACCTGGTGCACAACTTTATGTCCTATGGGAAAAATATACAAAGGGATAATAAAGTATAAGATATAGCCTGAAAAGACTATATCTTTTTTATTTAATGAAAATACCTAATGATAAAATACATTTGAAGAATAATTATCATGGGTATGCCAACAGTAAATTTAATATGCTTTGTCTTGTGGTGAAATAAATGAATCCCTAAAAATATCCCAACGCTTCCGCCTAATAAAGCAAGTAAAAATAAGCTCTTTTCAGAAATTCTAAATTTGCGCCTTTTAGCCCTTTGCTTGTCCATATACATTACTAATAGGGATATGATATTAATTAACAATAAATAAGATTTTATTAAATCCATACAACCTCCTAAAAATCTCTCATAGCCCTTTTTATTTCCTCTACAAACAGATCTATATCTTCCTTTTTTGTATCAAAGGATGTCATCCATCTAACTTCATCTTTTTCTTCATCCCATATATAGAAGAAATATTTTTCTTGCAGTTTTTCTATAGCCTTCCTTGGCATAATTGCAAAGACAGCATTTGCCTCCACTCTTTGAGTTAATTTTATTCCATCTATCTCTTTAACCTTTTCCTCAAGGTATTGTGCCATTTCATTTGCATGCTTTGCGTTTTTTAGCCATAAATCATTAGATAAAAGAGCTTCAAACTGTGCTGAAATATATCTCATTTTAGAATGTAGTTGCGTTCCTTGTTTTCTTACGAATTTAAAATCCTTTGAAAGCTCTCTATTAAAAAACACCACTGCCTCTCCAAACATCATTCCGTTTTTTGTCCCGCCAAAGGATAAAACATCAACTCCCGCATCCTTTGTTATTTCCCTAAGGCTTTTGTTTAACGATGCCGCAGCATTTGCTATTCTTGCCCCATCCATGTGGACATACATATCGTTTTCATGAGCAAATTTTGTAATTTCTTTAATCTCTTCAACAGTATAAACTGTTCCAACTTCAGTAGATTGAGTTATAGAAATAACCTTGGGTTGTGAATGATGTTCTACTTCTTTTGCATGTAAAAGTTTTTTGATATCATCAATTCTTATTTTCCCATCAGAACTTGGAACCGTAATTATCTTACAACCGGAACTTTTTTCTACCGCACCACATTCATCAACATTTATGTGAGACATCGGTGATGCTATTATTGCATTAAAGGGCTTTGTTATTGCCGTTAATGCTAAAACATTAGCCCCAGTTCCGTTGTAGACAAAATATACATCAATATCCTTCCCAAATATTTCTTTAAACTTTTCTATTGCCCTTTGAGTATAAACGTCATCTCCGTAGGATATAACATCCCCATCATTTGCCCTTATTATTGCCTCTAAAATTTCAGGATGAACCCTAGCGTTATTGTCGCTTGCAAAACTTCTCATAAAATCCCCCCATTATAGACTGTTTGCAAATTCTATGTATTTATTTCTAAACTTTATGTTTTCTTCCTCCATTTCGATTTTTTCGTATTCTTCCGTTAATTTTTCTTGGGTTTTTTTATCTAAAACTCTTCTTGCCGTCATATATACTGCATTATCTTCCTTCTCTATATGCCCTTCAAGTAACATCGCATAGCAAATTGCATTGGCAACCTCATAATAAACTTATTAAATATATTGTTCCAAACATAAGGTGCAAATATGCTGTATTAGGAACAAAGGCCCTTTTATTTGTATATTGAAGCTTATAAGTCTTATATGCCTTAAACACCGTCAAAAACGTTAATAGTGAAGATGATGGTAAGCTTTTAAATAAAGTAAGTATTATTATCGATGCATATGATAAAATAACTAAAATCAAATAAGCCCTTTTTCCATTTTTTAAGCCAAATCTTACACTAAAGGTTTTTATTCCATTTTCTACATCCTTTTCATAGTCCCTTATTTCATTGCTAAGAAGTAGGGCTGGTATTAGAAAGCTAAAGGGTAAGGAAATTAAGACGACATCCATTAATCTTGTATTTCCAAAAACGCAGTAGCTTCCAACAACCATTAATGGCCCCATTAATATAAATGAAAACAAAGCACCGAGGCCCTTATTTTTATAGTTAAAGGGATAACCAGTATAAGCATATCCTCCTATAAGACCAATTGTCCCTATGATAAGCAAAGTAATGTTTTTAAAATAAACTACAAGCAAAAGGCCAATAAGGGCTGCAACTCCAAAACAGGCCATTCCAACTAAAAATATTATTATCTCCGTTTTAGTCCTTTCTACCCCTAAGAAGGGATATTTTTTGTCATCATCAATTAGTTTGTCTGTTTTCCCTTCAAAGTAATCATTAACAAGATTAACCCCAGCTTGTATTAATAGCCCTGCCTTTAATGTAAAAATTACAGCTATACTGCTAATTAAATCAATTACTCCATCCTTAAACAAATGCCCAAACTTATATGCAATCACTATCCCGCAGGCAGTTGAAACAAATGCAATACTAAGAGAAAAAAGTCTTAGTGCCCTATAAATATCCTTAATTAGTTTCATATTTATCCATCCCATCATATATTCCAATGGTTTCCTTCTTTAAAGTTTTCGATTACATCGTGGGCCATCGTTAGTTTTTCCTTTGGATAAGTTGTTGCAACTCCAAAAACCTTCATTCCAGCTCTAACTCCTGCTTCAATGCCTGCAAGGGAATCCTCAAAAACAATGCAATCTTTAGGTTCTACCCTTAAAAGTTCAGCTGCCTTTAAAAATATTTCCGGGTCTGGTTTACCCCTTTTGATCATCCCCGCATGGGCTATTGCGTCTATATATTTTCTTATATCTAACCCGTCTAAAATAAAATCTATATTTTGAATTGGAGCTGAGGATGCAACCGCAACCTTTATTCCCTTATTCTTTAGAAACTTTAGATATTCTGTAAGACCATCAACCTCCTTTATATAATCCTTATAAACCTCCCTGTAAACCCTTTCCTTTTCTTCACCAAGTGTCAATACTTCATCATCCTTAAGTTCCCTTTTAAAAATTTCTGCAAAAATCTCTTTGTTGGTTCTTCCAAAGTTTTTAATAATATCCTCATTTTTAAACTCCACATCGTATCTTTTTGCAAACTCCTTCCAAGCAATGCAGTGGTATTCATAGTTATCAATCAAAACTCCGTCCATGTCAAATATAGCCGCTTTAATCATTCCAAGTCTCCTTTCCTTCTGTTTTATTCTTAGATGTCTGAACTAAAACTACTCCTATTAAAATTATAAAAGTTGAAATTATTATTCTTAAATTTATGGCTTCATTCAAAATCAAAGCCCCTAATATAACTGCAACTATTGGATTAATATACGCATAGGTTCCTGCCTTGGATGGAGGCCATTTTTGAAGAATGTAGATGTAACTGCTGTAACCAATAAATGATCCAAAAACGATTAAATATAAAAGGGCACTAATTCCTTTTAATGTAATATCTAAATTTATATTGCCATATAAAAGTCCTACAATCAATAACGAAATTCCTCCTACGACCATTTCTATCCCTATATGCGAAACTGTTGATCCCGTCGCTTTAAATGTGTTTTGGTAAACTGAACCTACTGCCCAAAGAAGCGATGCTAAAAGTAAAAGAATGGCTCCCTTCACATCTATTGCCGAACTTGAATCGGTAAAGGTTAGAAAAACAACCCCGATAAAACCTAAAATAAGTCCAATCCATCCCTTTAGTGTTAATCTACTTCCATTAGGAACAAATAGTTCAATAATTGCAATAAATAGCGGGACAGTTGCAACTAAAATTGATGCTATACTTGATGCCACCCATTGCTCCGTCCAAACAACTAAACCATGTCCTCCAAGAAGTAGGAATAATCCAACTATTGTTATATTTAAAACATCCCTTTTGCTTTTAGGAAATTCTAAATTCTTAATTTTAGCATACAAAAGCATTAAACTGCCAGCTAAAGTAAACCTTATCCCTGCAAAAATAAAAGGCTGAACCTCTGAAACTCCAATTCTTATTGCAAGGTATGTTGAACCCCACACAATACAAACAGCAATAAAGGCTAATATAGCCTTAGTATCATCCTTCATTACAATCCCCCCCAAAGCCGTTATTAAACAATTTTAACATTTGTTAATAAAAATTTCCATAAAAAAAAGGCACATGAATGTGCCTTTATCACTTATTCTTTTTCGCCTCTTTTTTTCTCATTTCAGGATTTAAAATTCTTTTTCTCATCCTTATACTCTTTGGCGTTACCTCAACAAGCTCATCCCCCGCTATAAATTCTAAGCACTGCTCAAGGGACATTTCAAGAGGTGGAGTAAGCCTTAGAGCCTCGTCTGAACCTGCTGCCCTCATGTTAGTTACATGTTTTTTCTTACATACGTTAACATCTATATCCTCCGACCTTGAACATATTCCAACAATCATTCCCTGATAAACAGGCGTTCCTGGGCCAATTATAAGGCTTCCCCTTTCCTGTGCATTATATAGTCCATAGGTTACTGCTTCCCCTGTTTCAAAGGCTACTAAAACTCCCCTATTTCTCTCCGGTATATTTCCTTTTGCAGGTTCATAGCCGTAGAATATATGATTCATTATTCCATTACCCTTAGTATCCGTTAAAAATTCGCTTCTATATCCTATAAGCCCCCTTGCTGGGATTTTAAATTCAAGCCTTACATATCCATTTATAGCAGAAGTCATATTTATCATTTCAGCTTTTCTTGAACCCAGCTTTTCAATGACAACTCCTACATATTCCTCTGGAACATCTATCGTTAAAAGCTCAATAGGTTCACACAATAACCCATCTATTTCTTTATAAATAACCCTTGGTCTGGATACTTGAAATTCATATCCTTCCCTTCTCATCGTTTCAATAAGAATAGAAAGATGAAGTTCTCCTCTTCCTGCAACCTCAAAGGCATCTGGTGAATCGGTTTCGCTTACTCTTAAACTTACGTTCGTTTCAAGTTCCTTAAATAACCTGTCCCTTAAATGCCTTGTTGTAACGTATTCCCCTTCCCTTCCTGCAAAGGGACTGTCGTTGACACTAAAGGTCATTGATATCGTTGGCTCATCAATTTCAACAAAAGGAAGGGGCTCGGGGTTTTGAGAATCAGCTATAGTCTCTCCTATATTAATGTCAGAAAGCCCTGCAACTGCTACTATATCCCCAAGGAAGGCCTCTTCAACTTCTTCTCTTTTTAAACCGTTAAAGGTATAAAGAGTAACAATTTTCCCATTTCTAACGCTTCCATCCTTACCGCATATTGCAACCTGTTGGTTTCTTTTAATCCTTCCCCTTTCTATTTTCCCTATGGCAATTCTGCCTACATAATCATTTGAGTCTATGGTTGTTACAAGCATTTGAAGGGGCTCATCTTTATACCCTTGTGGTGCAGGAACGTGATTAATTATTGTGTCAAATAACGGCTTTAAGTCTTTTGCCTCATCCTCAAGTTCGTATTTTGCAATACCATCCCTTGCAGAGCAGTAAACTATTGGAAAATCAAGCTGTTCATCATCGGCACCAAGTTCTAAAAATAGTTCAAAAATCTCGTCTATAACTTCATTAGGCCTTGCATCTTGTCTATCGATTTTATTTATAACTACAATAGGCTTTAGCTTAAGCTCAAGAGCCTTTTTAAGGACAAATCTTGTCTGTGGCATTGGGCCTTCAAAGGCATCTACAAGAAGCAATACTCCATCCACCATCTTTAAAACTCTTTCTACTTCTCCTCCAAAGTCGGCATGGCCAGGGGTGTCAACAATGTTTATTTTAGTATCACCATAAAATATAGCGGTATTTTTAGAAAGGATTGTAATTCCCCTTTCCCTTTCTATATCGTTAGAGTCCATAACCCTTTCTTCTACCCTTTCATTTACTCTAAATACACCGCTTTGTTTTAACATCCCATCAACGAGTGTTGTTTTCCCATGGTCAACATGGGCAATAATCGCTATGTTTCTTATATCGTTCCTTACAAATCTATCCATATTAACCTCCAAACTTAAACTAAATTGTGCAACGTTTTATTTTACTTTAATTTAATTATTATTGTCAATAACGCCCTTCAAATTTGAAGGAAATTCCTTTTAAATGTCAAATATATATATATATAAACATTTATTTGGAGGGGATATAATGTCTAAACCTATAATCGGTATACTTAGCAGAGTATTAGGAGAATATGATAAGGATATAAACTATATAGAAAGATGTTTTGTAAGTATGGACTATATTAATGCCATTGAAAGTAGTGGCGGAACTCCTATCATCCTTCCTTTGGTAAAGGATGAAGAAAATTTAAGAAAGTTTATTGAAGGCATAGATGGCCTTTTAGTTCCTGGAGGGATTGATGTTAATCCTTTACGTTATAATGAAGAGCCTCTTGAAAAAATAGGGTCTGTTTCAGATGATATAGATGAGTTTGATATTAAATCAATAAGGTGGGCAAATGAATTGAAAAAGCCTATATTAGGCATTTGCAGAGGACTACAAGTAATAAATGTCGCCTTTGGAGGCAGTTTGTTTCAGGATTTAAGTTTAAAAAGCGGCTCTAAATTCAACCATTGGCAAAAAGCCAAAAAAGATACCCCAACCCATTCAATTGAAATAAAACCTGGAACAAGAATGTTTAACCTTTTGGGCAGCAACGCCGTAGTAAACAGCTATCACCATCAAGCTATAAAGGATTTAGCTGAAGGATTTATAGCAAGCTCCTTTTCAATGGATGGAATCATAGAATCTATAGAAAAAGTAAACGGTGGTTATGTCCTTGCTGTTCAGTGGCATCCTGAAATGATGTTTAATTCCCATGAAAATATGAGAAGAATTTTTTTAAATTTCATTGAAGAATGTAAAAAAACAAAATCAGGGAGGTGACCTTATGATAAAGATAAGAAATTATATTTTGCAATCATGACAAATTAACGTATGAAATATTCCTTGAAATAGAAAATAGATTTAAATAAGTGAATCTTTATCCGAAGGACACGTTAAGCCACATCTTTTAAAGTATTTATAAGTTTGATTTATTATGATAAAATATAAAAGCCAGCTGTCTATCTCAAAAGAGAAAGGAGAATCACATTGAAATTTATCATAAAACTAGTAGTAGTATTAGTCCTTCTACTTAATATAATAACATTTAAAGCAAATGCTAAAGCAACATTAAGTTATAATGATATAGTAGGTTCAGATGTTGTTACCGGAATTATAGCAAAGGATACTGCAAATTTTCAAACGGGGGAGTTAGTTGAAGTAATAAAAGGAGAAAAGCAAAAATTTTATTATGTTAGAAGTTTATCAACTAATAAATTAGCTTGGGTAAAAAGTAGCGAAATAGCAATAGCCTCTCAGCAAAATATTGAAATTGAAGGGCTTGACAAGGAAATTATAGAAAATTATATAAACAATAAAAATTTTAAAACCCCTTCAAAATATCTTATCTGGGTTGATCTATTAAGACAAAATACCCATGTTTTTATAAAAGAAAAAGATGGATATAAATTAATAAAAACTATGCCATGCTCAACAGGATTAAATACAGCCCCAACTCCTAAAGGGATTTTTAGAATATCCGCAAGGGGAAAATGGTTTTACTCAAACTTTTATAGGCAAGGAGCAAAGCATTGGGTAAGATTTAGTGGACCATATCTTTTTCATTCTGTTCCTATGGACAAGCAAGGTAAGGTCGTAGATAACACCTTAGGCAAAAAAGCAAGTCATGGCTGTGTAAGGCTTAGCATCAATGATTCCTACTGGATATATAAAAATATGCCAAATGGAACGATAGTTTATATAAACTAAGAATTTTGAAGCCCCGTTAAGGATTTTTCAATCCTACGGGGCTATTTTTACGCACTATTCATCTCTTTTCAAAAGTATCACACAAATTATTACTAAAATAATTCCTATGACTTGAATAATATTTAGTCTTTCACCCATAAAAATAAAAGAAAGAACTGCTGCAGAAGGTATTTCGATTGTGCTTATTATTGAAGTTGTAACTGGCCCTACATATTTAATTGCTGCATAAAGCAAAGTTAATGGTATTATCTCACAAAATACAGCAAGTAACGCAGCGTTTTTTACAGATACAAAACTTATCGAGGATAATTTAAAAATAAACGGAAAGTTAAATATAAGTAAAACTAGTAAGGAAAAGGTAGTTGAATAAAACGTGACTAATACTTCAGGAACATCCTCAACGATGTATTTAGCATATATATTTACTCCTGCATAAAAAACTGCTGATAAAAGACCAAAAATTATACCAATAATAATTCCTTTATTCAAATTTATATCGTGAATGTTTAAAACAAGATAGCATCCTATTAAAGTTCCTGCAATAGCAAAAACTTTGATTTTAGAAAGCTTTTCCCCTAAAAACATAAAACTAAAAAGGGCCACCATCGTTGGATAAGTATATAAAAGTATTGTTGCAACTGCAACGTCTAGATATTTAAAAGACGAATAGAAAAATACCGTCATCAGGGTGTTAAAAATAGCTCCCTGGATAAAAAGCTTCTTATAAAGTTCCTTTGTAAGTTTTATATTGCTTTTATATTTAATTAGAGAATATATAAAAAGTATTATTCCTGCTATTATATATTGCAGCATTAAAAGATCTACGGGAGAAAAATTTTTATCATAACCATGTTTAATAAATATTCCAGAACTTCCAAAGAATATTGCTGATAGTATTCCATATAAAAATCCCTTTACTCTCATTTTGTCCTCCTAATCATTAGATTACCATTTTTCATTCATTATTTCTTCCCTTTTTCTTTGAAACTCCTCTTCCGTAATCAATCCATCTTCTTTTAATTTATTTAATTTTCTAAGCTTAATTTCAAAATCCTCATTTAACTCAATTTTATTATCCTCAATTTCTGCGCTCCAGGAAGGAAGCCCCTTTTTGTTTATAACGTTGTAAACTGAAGAGGCAAAAATTAAAAATGCAATAAGTGTCCAAAATATACCAAATAGTCCAAAGTTGGGAATAGCTATCGTAATCCCAATAATAACAAATATTAAGCCCACTATCATTGAAAATATCGCTTGTTCTTTACTTTGTTTAACTACTATTCTTTTACCCATAACCCCACCCCAATCTTTTTTAATTCTATTTTACCCGATATACATTTTTTGTCAAATCGATTAAATGCTTCTGTCCCTCATTTTAACAACTTAATAAATATTAAATCATCCTTTATCTTCTTTTCAAACTTATATCCATAAAAGTTTGCAAATTTTCTTAAATTTTCCGCTTCCACATCAGTTTCTACTATCACATTTATTTCATTTCCATTTAAAATATTAATTGCTCTTTTTACTTGATGAAGACTATCTGGAATTGGAAGGCCTCTTAATTTATCCTTAGGCATACCTCTTGTATCTAATGTATTTCCGTTTATATTTAGCTTAACCCTATACTCCCTCATAAGTTCTTTTTCTGCCCTTTTAAAATCTTCACTCGTAAAATCTCCTCTACCAAATAGTCTGCAATGACAAGTTCCATGTTCTTTAATTTCTTCTTCTGCAAACTTACAGGGACAGAGCATCTTATTATCAATCTCAGGTTTTCCCGACGGTTCAAAGCATGGGCAGTATCTTTTACCAAATATTTTTTGTGTTTCAACAAGCCATATTTTTAAATTAGTATACATCATCCAATGCGGATTTACCTTATATCCCTTCATATTAGCATATTTTTTTATCCACTCATCTTGTTTTTTTATTTCTTTCCTGTATTTTATATAACTTTTAAAAAAGTCCCTCATCATTTTTAGCATTTCCATTATCTACAACCTCCTCGTATAATATGATTTATAGAGAATTTCTAGTTCAAGTTTAAGGCCTTAAACGGGAAATATTTTAATCGTTAGTTTTGTTGTTCTTTGATAATTTAATAATATTTTAGTTCAACAAGCAAAGCTACACCAACCAACTTTTTCATGTTTATTTAGCCCCTTATTAACTTTGGGTGTATCTTCTGGTATCATTGTTTTATAGCCTTAACAATGACGCGGAAGCTCTTGCTTCCTCCTGTAGAACCTCTTTGGTTACTACTTGTCTAAGACTGCACCCCTGGGACTGTTTGTTATCTTCTTACTCGTATGCTGTTCATTCTCCTATCTTTTCCTTACCTTCAGCAAAGTAAGGTGCATCCATTAGATAGGTAGGATTGTTCTGATAGGCGAGGTTGAGGATGCAGCAGCCTGTCAGGGATACACCGTTACATTGGGCTAAATATTCCATGAAAGGAGGTTTTTTGCGTGCCCAATACTTTAATCGTTGGTATCGATGTTAGTAGTCAATCACTTGTTGTTAGGTTTATGGACCAAGACGGTAATGGACCTTCCAAATCCTTTTCTACTTCTAACGACCTTGAAGGTGCTGATAAATTAATCTCTGATATTATTGCCTATGCTCTTAAAATAGAAGCTTCTTCCATTAAAATTGGCATGGAGTCTACTTCTAATTATGCATGGCATCTGCACCTTCATTTGGCTTCGTCTCCTGAACTTTTAAACTTTAATCCTCTGTTTTATGTGCTAAATCCAAGTGTTGTCAAAGGTTTTAAAAAGACATACACCCATTTGCCTAAAACAGATGATGTTGACGCCTTTGTTATTGCTGATTGTATTCGTTTCGGAAGAGTAAAACCTTCTAATCTCCCCGACTTCCGCTATGCGGCTCTTCAAAGACTTACAAGGTTTAGATACCATCTGATCCAAAACTTAACTAAAGAAAAGAATCGGGCTTTAAATCTTATCTATCTTAAGTTTTCTTCCTATGTTGCAGATAACCCCTTTAGCGATACCTTCGGCAAGGCATCTACATCTTTAATCGAAAGATTTACTCCTGATGAGATTGCCTCTATGCCTATTGAGAATATCGTCGATTTTATCTGCAGTGAAGGAAACAATAGGCTTAAAGATCCTATTGAAATAGCTAAAAAGCTTAAGTCTTTAGCTAATAGAGCCTATAGGTTAGATCCTAATTTAGCCGATTCTGTTGAGCTTACTTTAACTATGTCTTTAGAAAATATTAGATTCCTTGAAAATCAGCTTAAAAAGCTTGATAAAGAGATTGAAAAACAACTTAAAGCTTTTTCTCATACTCTCCAAACTGTCCCTGGTATTGGCCCTGTTATCGCCGCAGGGATTATTGCTGAAATTGGAGATATCCATAGATTTACTAATGAAGCTGCACTCGCCAAGTTTGCTGGTCTTGTTTGGAATAAGTATCAATCAGGCAATTTCAATGCTGAAGATACTTCCTTAGCCAAGTGTGGTAACTTCTACTTAAGGTATTATCTTGTAGAGGCTGCTAATCTACTTAGGATGCATGTAGATGAGTATACAGCCTTTTACTACAAGAAATACAAGGAGGTTAACAAGCATCAGCATAAAAGAGCCCTCATCCTCACGGCACGCAAAGCTGTTAGGCTGGTCTTTGCATTGCTGAGCAAAGGCCAAATCTATAGACCGGGAGGAGGGATAGCTAACACTTAAATGACCTAAAAAGAGTTAAATATTTTCCATTTATTACCTGTAGACCAAATGTTGTTTATGGGTTAGATTGTTATTGTCTTTTTTAGGTCGATTGAGTGCAGTTTTCTTCTTAATTTCCAATTTCACTACTTGACATTACACCGTATGTCTTTAATACCTCTCTGGGGTATATTTTAATAAAATTTATTAAATAACTCTAATTTAAAATTTCTATAGTTTATAAGCTTTTTATAAGATTTTTATATAAAATTTAAAACCCTATAAAGCAAAATAACTTTATAGGGCATAATATAACATTTATTTTTAACGGCTTCCTTGTCTTATAAAAGTAACCTTTCCATTTGAATCTAAGGTAAATGATAAATCACCATAACTAATATTTCTATCCGTTTGATAACTTGGCTGTCCAAGTATGTTTATAATCTCATCCCTAGTCATTCCAACTTTAATATTGTCATAAATAGTTTCGCCAATTTTAATAAAAACTTTAATTGTTCCGCTAGTTGTAAACTCTATTAAATTTCCGTTTTTGTCAAATGTGAAGGAATCAGAAGTATATTGTGTAATTTTATATGCCCAATACATCCTTCCATCGTCGTGTTTACTCATATAATATGGCGTTCCTTCAGCCTTTACAACATCAATGTAGCTTGATCCAAGCATAATGGCTGGTGCATCGTCTAGTTTTTCCCCAAGGCTAACCTTCAAGTTACCATAATTTTCCCACTCTTTTACTTTTCCGGTTATTCTATCAAATGTAATATAAGAATCACCATACTCCCAATGTTCTAATGTATATGAATCATCTCCAAAGGATACTTTATTGGGCGTCCCCATTGCCTTTATAACATCCTGTCTTTTAGAATCCAAATTAATTGGAGCTGCGTTAGGATCTTTTTTACCTATTTCCAGTTTTAAATTTGGATAGGTCTTAAAGGTTGTTAATTTTCCAAAATAAAATGCCGTCTCATCACCATTTACATAAATGGTGTCAGAATCAAGATAAACCTCAAAGGGAGTTCCATTTGCTTTAACGTATTCCTGTAGTGTAGAACCAAATGTAACAGGTTTTGCTTTAGGATCTTTATTCCCTAGGCTAACCTTTAAATTACCCCAATTTTGCCATCCGGTTACAACAAATTGTCCGTCGATGTTATCAAGATAAACCGTGCTTTCAACATAATTATTACCATTTTTCGTTTTAATTGATGACGAGTATTTGTATATATAGAAACGGTTATTCGTATCTTGATAGCTTCCTGACTTTGGCTGTCCTTGTATCTTTATAAGGTCCTTCAATGTAGTCCCTAATGTAAAATAACTTGTGCTTGAAGTAACATTTCTTTTCCATCTTGCAAGCTTAAAGGGCTTTTCGTCGACTAAAACAATTTCACTTTTTGCTTGATTATATCCTTCCACTTTTTTAGTTTCAAAGGAAACTTCATACCAATTTCCATCCTCTGAAGGAATAATTATTCTGTATTTTCCTCCCCTTAATGCTATAGTTCCATCCTCTTTATTAACTCCTATTGTAAATACACTATTGGTTACATAGCGCTGTATTTTCTCTACAACTCCATCGTTGTAAAAGTAAATATATCCACCAAATTTAATAGGAATATAAGATCCATCTTCCCTTAAAAGTCTAAACACTAAAACCGGTTTTATTGTATAATTATTTGAATTTGTTCTAGCAATTATATCATAGTAATAAACATCAACCTTTGCAGCCTTTTTAATTAATTCATTGCTTGGCAATAGTTCTTTCCCAACAGTAAACCTTACAAATCCACTATAATTTCCTACATTTTGTTTTCCATCTACTAAAACATATTTTGAATTATCTGCATTTGTTAAAAAATCAATCCTTGTATTATCATTTTGATAAATTTCTGCATCATCATAGGTCTTTATCAAATTTACTTTAGAATTTTCAGCTAAGTTTAAATAAGTTGGTTTTTTAATATAAACTTCTCTAAAGTTTCCATTTAAAATTAGGCTAGCACTCTCATATGCATGGACATCAACAAGCTTGTTAATTTCTGTATTTAAATTATTAATAACCACATTGCCTTTTGGAATTATAGGTTTATCAAAAACTCCTACCAAATTCAATTCAATTGTTGCATTGGCCTTTCCTTCAACAAAAATAGCTCCAAAGGAACCCGACTGAACCTCTAAAGTCATATTCCTGTTTATTTTTGTGCTGCTTATTTGACTTTCATCAGTAACAACTAATTTGTTTACATTACCTGAGTCAACTTTTAATGCTCTCGTTATTAAATGCTTTAAGGAAATTTCATTAGATTTATTCGATACTATGTTAACATTTTCTGCAAATACATTATCTAAATTGAAACCTCCTTCACTTGATGGGTTTAAAATAAGGTTTCCTGAAATATGAACATTATTCAATGTTACATTATCTGCAAGAACATATACATCCCCATAAATAAATGCATTTTTTATAGTAACATCTTTAGCTGTTATTTTTAAAATATTGTTAATCATCTCGCTTTGTCCAACTATTTCTGATCCTATTACAGCTCCCTCTTTATCCAATATTTTTATTGGATTTTTTACTTCAAATGTTTTAGATACGACTATAGAATCATAGCCAAGCTTTGAGTTCTTTGCTTTGTTTAACGCAAGTCCTGCCCTTTTTGCATAAACTGTTATATTATAGATCCCAGCTTCACTAACCATCGTTGACACTTTAAAATTATTTCTTCCAAGAACTTGCCCTTTTGTATTATATTTTGTTGGATATCCGTTTTTAGAATTCCAAAGTTCTGTAATTTTTCCCGTGCTTAAATTTTTAATCTGCACCCTGTATTCAACTTTTCCTGGGAAGTTAGATGAGTTAACCGTAAAAATAATCTTGTCACCTATATAATATACATCTTTGAAATTCGAACTGAACTTTACGATAGGATACTTAGATGTTACTGCAGCAGATGCCGAATTGGTAGATAAAAGTAAAAGAACAATAAAAAGAGAAATCAAATATAAAATACGCTTCAATGTAAAACCTCCTTAGTTTATGTAACTTCCTTAAATTATACATTGATTCAACAAAAGTTTCCATCAAAATTAATTGGTAATTATTCTTTTATTTCCCTTGGAATTTTTACCTTTCATTTATTCAATTGCCATAACATATCTATATATTAAGAAAAAAACTGGGGGGATTTTTTTGGAGCAAAGAAGAAATTCTGAAATAGTTTCTGTGCTTTTTAAAATGCAAAACCTACAAAAGGCTATATTAAATTCAATAAAACATCTTAAAGGAATAAAGCCGCAAAAAGAATCTATGGAAAACTATAATAGCTGCTTTAATACACTTCAGGAAGCTTCCTTTTATTTTTTCCAAGCAACTGGATTTTTAAAATCCCAGTATATAGATGGATGCCTTTCATATACAAGCAAAAATTTCTTTTTAAACAAACTCTTCCTTCCTTCCTTTAAGTATTTCCAAGCATTACAAAATAGCTTAAATTTAATACAAGTAGATGATATCTATCAAGAAAGCCTCATTCTTTTAAAGAACAAAGTAGAATTCATAAATAATACGTTGTCTGAATTATTATCAGATATAAATTCATTTAATTAGATATGGTAAATTATAGAAATGTCAGAAAGTCAAAATGTCAAGTGGCAGGCACTAAAAAAACTGTTAAAATGTCAAATGGCAGTTACTTTAAAAGGCGGCTAAAGAATTTATCCTTAGCCGCCTTTTATTATCTTTCCACCTTTATTTTTACATTTCTTTCTTTGAAAACCTTTAAAACCTCATCATAAACTTCTTCTACTTTTATTTCTTTTACTTCACTTGAATTTCTAAGTTTAAATTCAACTATTCCATCTTTAATCTTCTTGCCTACAGTTATTCTAATTGGAATTCCAATAAGGTCTGCATCGTTGAATTTAACTCCTGCCCTTTCGTCTCTATCGTCGATTAGTGTTTCTACTCCCATCTCATTGAGCTTATTGTAAATTTCTTCTGCAACTTTAACCTGAAGTTCATCCTTCATAACAACTGGAACTACTATAACGTGGAAGGGAGCAATTGATAAAGGCCATATTATTCCCTTTTCATCATGGTTTTGTTCAATAACTGCAGCCATGGTTCTATTTATTCCTATTCCATAGCAGCCCATTATAATTGGCTTTTCTTCACCTTTATCATCCACAAAGGTTGCCCCCATAGCCTGTGAATACTTTGTTCCAAGCTTAAATATATGTCCAACTTCAATACCTCTGTTTATTGTAATTTCTGCTCCACACTTTGGGCACTTGTCACCAATTGCAATATTTCTAAAGTCTCCAACTGTTCCTTCAAAGTCCCTTCCATAATTTGCATTTATCATGTGATATCCTGTTTCATTTGCACCTATAATCATGTTTTCTATATACTTTACTTCATAGTCAATTAAAAGCTCATCAACTTTAATTCCAATAGGTCCTGCAAAGCCAATATCAGCCCCTGTAGCCTTTCTGACTGTTTCAGCATCTGCAAGTTCAAGGTTTATACATTTTAAGTGGTTTATAACTTTAGTTTCGTTAACGTCCCTATCTCCTCTAACCATTACAGCAACTACTTTATCATCTGCTTTATAGATCAATGTTTTTGCAAATTTTTGTGGTGTAGTGCTAAAGAAGGAAACAAGCTCCTCAATTGTTCTTACATTTGGTGTTTCTACTTTTTGAAGCTCTTTAAGTTCTTCTTTTGCTTCCACCTTAACTTCAAATGTTGGTGCCTTTTCAATATTTGCAGCATAATCACAACTTGTGCAATATACAACTTCAGCTTCTCCGATATCTGACTTTACCATAAACTCCATTGATCCAGTTCCGCCCATCGCACCTGTGTCTGCTTCTACAGCCTTATAATCAAGCCCGCATCTGTCGAATATTCTGCAATATGCCCTATACATCTTGTTAAAGGATTCATCAAGTCCCTCCCAAGATGTATCGAAACTATAGGCATCCTTCATTGTAAATTCTCTACATCTCATTACTCCAAATCTTGGTCTTCTTTCATCTCTGTATTTTGTTTGAATTTGATAAAGATTAAGTGGCATATCCTTATAGGATTTTACTTCGTTTCTTATAATGTCTGTAAAAATTTCCTCGTGAGTTGGTCCAAGGCAGAATTCTCTTCCGTTTCTATCGATAAGTTTAAACATTTCTGGGCCAAACACTTCCCATCTTCCCGATTCCTTCCATAGCTCCGATGGTAAGAGGGCTGAACAAAGTATCTCCTGTGCACCTTCTCTATTCATTTCCTCTCTAACTATCTCTTCTATTTTTCTAAGAACTCTAAGCCCAAGAGGTAAATAGTTATAAATTCCCGATGCAAGTTTTCTCATCAATGCTGCCCTAAGCATTAGTTGATGGCTTGGTATTTCAGCTTCTGCTGGAACTTCCCTTAATGTTGGCATAAATAAGTTGCTAAGTCTCATTATTCTCCCTCCTTATGTAAGTTTCTATACAAAAAAGCCTTCACCCCTATAGGGCGAAGGCTTACTCCGCGGTACCACCTAAATTTTAACTCATTTTGGATAACGGCAAGTGCCGGCATAGCTCATCGCTAGCTGCTCCAAAGCGGGTTCGGCTAAGTGAAAACCTTTCAGCCTATGGGTTTTCTCTCTGGAATTTTAGCCTACTATTCTTTTTCACAGCATTTTTATATTTAGTTCTTTTTATAATTATATTTTTCATTTAATTTGCTGTCAATATTCTACAATATTTTTAAATTTTATTTAACACAAAGTTTTTACTAGTAAAGCTACAGCATGAGCTGATATGCCCTCCCCACTACCTGTAAAGCCTAAGCCTTCTTCAGTAGTTGCTTTAATATTAATATCATCTATATTTATATTTAATGTTTTCGAAATATTTTCCCTCATTTTCTCTATATATGGCATAAGCTTTGGTTTTTGAGCGATTATTGTAGCGTCAATATTTGATAAGGAATATCCCTTTAATTCAATAAGTTTTTTTACTTCCTTCAATAATTTTAAACTATCTGCACCTTTAAATTTTTCATCATTATCTGGAAAATGCCTACCTATATCTCCTAAGGCTGCTGCGCCTAATATAGCATCCATAATAGCATGAACTAAAACATCCGCATCTGAATGGCCTAAAAGTCCCTTTTCATAAGGTATTTCCACGCCACCTAATATAAGTTTTCTTCCCTCTACTAATCTATGAACATCATATCCGTGACCTATTCTCATCTAATTCACCCCTTAAATTTTTATAAATTGTTCTTCGTTTTTTTAATTATAGCATAATTTTTGTTAATAAATTATTAATAATTTTGTAACTTTATTATCATCCGTAAAAACTAAAATTTTAAAAAACAAAAGGAGGTAGTTAGTGTGAAAAAAAGCACAAAATTAATTTTATCAGTCTCTTTAATTTTGATTTTTATATCAGGTATTTTTTTTGTTAGTAAAAAATTTTCAACTAAATCCCAGCAATCATCTTCTAAATATATGATTGCAATGGCTAAAAAAAGCAACATTGAGTTAACTGTAAAAACAACCGGAATAGTCTTTGCAGCAACACAATGTGAAGTTGTAGCTGAAAATAGCGGTGAAATAAAAAATTTGAAAGTTAATGAAGGTGATGCCGTTAAAAAAGGGCAAACCCTATTTACTGTTTATAGCGATCAGATTCTTCAGCAGCTAAAAAGTGCAGAATTAAACTTAGAAAAGCAAAAATTACAAGCTTCAAAAGCTAAAACCGAAGATGAAATAAAACTTCAAAACCTTTTAATAGAAGAAGCAGAAAATAATCTTATAAATATAAAAAAGCAATACAGCAGAATGACAGTTAAATCTCCTATAAATGGTCTTGTTGTATCAAAAAATGCTAACAATGGCGATAATGTTCAAACAGGTAAAAGTGTATTAACTATAGTAGACACATCTTCTTTAAAAGTAAAAGCTTCCGTTGATGAACTGGATATATCTAAAATCAAAGTTGGGCAAAGTGTAAAAATTAAGTTTAATGCTATTGAAGGTAGAACATATGAAGGAAAGGTAGAGTCTATCTCTTTAATAGGTAATAATCAAAACAATGTAACTACCTATGATGTTATAATTTCTCTTAATAGTTCAAAAGACATAAAAATAAATATGACAGCCAATGTTGAAATACAGATAGAAAATAAAAAGGATGTTCTTGTAATCCCTATTGAAGCATTAATTGAAAAAAATGATAAAAAATTTGTCCTTTTAGCAAATGATATTTCATCCTCGCAATTGCCAAATCAAGGTGGCATTGCTGCTGTTTCAAGTCCTGTTCAAGGAAGGCCAACTGAAATAAAAGTAGGAATAAAAAATGATACTTATGTTGAAGTTTTAGAAGGATTACAAGAAGGGCAGAAGATTCTAATAAACATCCCAACAAGTTCATCTAATAATATGCTTGAAAGACGAACACAAAGATTTGGCTTCATGCCTGGTGGTGAAGGTGCAATGCCTCCTATAGGGCCTAGACAGAATTCAAGCCAAAACAAATAAGAAGGTGATAAGTATGAAAGAAAAGAATATAATTGAAATGAAAAATATTTCTAAAGCGTACAGGATGGGAAATAAGGATTATTTAGCTATAAGAAATATTAATTTAAAAATAAGCAAAGGAGAATTTGTAGCAATAATTGGCCCTTCTGGTGCCGGTAAAACAACCCTTATGAATATCATGGGTTGCCTTGACACACCTAGCGAGGGTGAATACATCCTAGATGGGATTGAAATAACAAAATGTAGAGATGATAAACTTGCAGAAATTAGAAACAAAAAAATAGGGTTCATATTTCAAACATATAATCTTTTACCTAGATTAAACGTATATGAAAATATAGAACTCCCCTTAATTTACATGGGGCTTGATTCAAAGGAATCAAAAAAAAGAGTTGTTGAGGCTATAGAAAAAGTAGGACTTGAAACTCATATTAATCATAAACCTTCTGAGCTTTCAGGCGGTCAAATGCAAAGAGTAGCAATTGCAAGAGCTCTGGTTTCTAATCCATCTATTTTACTTGCGGATGAACCTACAGGAGCCCTTGATAGTAAAACAGGTAGCGAAATTTTAAAACTTTTACAGAAATTAAACAACGTTGGGCACACTATCGTTTTAATTACCCACGACAAGGATATAGCAAAGGAAGCAAGAAGAATAATTACTATAAAGGACGGTATTATAACCTCTGATAATATGGTTAAGGAGGTTAATCTATGAAGGTAAGTAAATTATTTAAAGTATCCTTTAGATCTATTCTAGCAAATAAAATGAGATCATTCCTTACTATGTTAGGTATAATCATAGGTATTTCATCAGTAATAATACTTGTAGGACTTGGTGAAGGAACTAAAAAGCAAATTCAATCTCAAATAGAAAGTCTAGGAACCAATCTAATAACAGTAAACATTACAGGCTCTCGTTCAAAATCCTTTTCAAATGAAGATATTGAATATTTAAAGGCAAAACCAGGAATAAAAAGAATCGCCCCCTTTATATCAGGAAATGTAACTGCAAAATATGGCTCTAAAACATACACTACTAATTTAGAAGGTTCCACTTCAGAATACTCAGATATTAGAAAAATCTACGTTGACATTGGCAGATTTATAAGCAATGATGATGTTAAGAATAGAAGTTATGTTGCTGTTATAGGTCAAGATATAGTTGATGAACTTTATAGCGGAAGAACTAATATAATAGGTGAATATATAAATATTAATGGAATTGATTTTACAATTGTGGGTATACTTAAATCTCAAGGCAATAGTTCATCTGGCTCAGCTGACGATAGAATTATAATTCCTATTTCAACTGCCCAAAGGTTAACAAGAAATACTAACATAAGGACTTTATATATAGAAGCTAATAGCAAAGATGAAGTAGAATTTGCAAAGGGATATTTAGAATTATATCTTAGTAAAAGGTTTAATGGTGATACCACAAGTTATAGAGTTTTTGACCAAACAAGCCTTTTAAATACTGCCACAGAAACTACAAACAGCATGACTTTAATGCTGATGGGAATTGCTGCTATCTCCCTATTGGTTGGAGGCATAGGAATCATGAATATTATGCTGGTTTCTGTAGTTGAAAGAACAAGAGAAATAGGTATTAGAAAGGCAGTAGGTGCTAAAAGAAAATGGATTCTTCTTCAATTTTTAATTGAATCAGCAACCATAAGCCTTTTAGGGGGTATCTTCGGAGTAACATTAGGATATTTAATTTCAAATGTTTTAAAAGTGTTTTTCAAGATGTCCATTTATATTTCTGTCCAAACAATATCTATTGCAGTTATATTCTCTATATTTATAGGATTATTATTTGGTATTTATCCTGCAAGCAAAGCATCAAAATCAAATCCAATAGAAGCTCTGCATTATGAATAGCGAGGTGTTATTATGATGGAAACTATCCTAATAGTAGATGACGAAGAAAGATTAAGGGATCTTTTGAAGGCTTATCTTATAAAAGAAAATTATAATGTTCTTACAGCTGAAAACGGATATGAAGCGTTAAAAATATTAAAGTCCCATAAGATTCACCTTGCTGTAATTGATGTCATGATGCCTGTTATGGATGGTTGGGCACTATTAAATGAAATAAGAAAAACCTCTTCCCTACCTGTCATAATGCTTACTGCAAAATCCGATGATGATGATAAATTATTAGGATTTGAACTTGGAACTGATATCTATCTTACAAAGCCTATAAGTCCCAAGGTTGTAGTTGCAAATGTAAAGGCCCTTTTAAAAAGAACATATTATATTGAAGGTAATACAAATCATACATCATATAACGGCCTATATATTGATGAAGATGCCCATAGAGTCTTAATTGACGGTGAGGAGGTTTTCCTTTCGCCTAAAGAATTTGAAATACTTCTCTATCTTTTTAAAAACAAAGGTATAACCCTAACACGCGAAAAAATACTTGACGCAATTTGGGGATTTGATTATGATGGTGACTTAAGAACAGTAGATACTCATGTAAAAAGGTTAAGGGAAAAATTAGGATCAAAGGGATACCTTATATCAACAGTTAGAGGCTATGGATACAGGTTTGAGGTGAAACATGATAAGAATTAAAAGTTTAACGACAAAATTGTTTTTAATAAACGCAGTAATTTTTATATCCTTCCTTCTCCTAACTATGTTATTTCTATCTCTTTTTTTTGAAAAATTTTATATCTCACAAAAAATAAACGAAACTGAAAAAACATTAAGCGAATTTGTAAATAAATACAAAGAAGCCAATACTATTTCAGAGGTAGAAGGCATCCTTTTTGAAGTGGAAGAAAAGTCAAATTCCAAAATAATGGTTTTGAGTGAAAATCTAATGCCTAAAATTTTTAGATTAGATGGTAGGGACAAGGTATTAAAAAATAGATTGCTTTTAGATGTAATAAAAGGGATTAACCGGTCACAAATGAGATTTATAAGGAAAGGCAACAATATAACTACCTTTTTTCTAACTGATAAAAGTGAGCCTATAATAGGCATTGTCAGCATATATAATTTAGACAATAAAGAGCTTATTATTTGCGCAACATCTTTGCAGCCTATAAATGAGGCTGTATTTGTAATCAATAAAATATATATATATTTCATTCTGTTAACCATTGGCATAATCCTTATATTATCATATTTATATTCCAAAATTATATCGAAGCCTCTGATTGAAATGAATAAAGTCGCAGTAAAGATGGCAAATCTAGATTTTAGCCAAAAATGCAACATAAAATCTGAAGATGAAATAGGAAGCCTTGCTAACAGCTTAAATGTCCTCTCTGAAAATCTAAACAATGCTTTAACTTCTTTAAAAGAAGCTAATGCAAAACTTGAAGAGGACATTGAAAAGGAAAAAAAGCTGGATAAAATGAGAAGGGATTTTATTGCAGCAGTTTCCCATGATCTTAAAACACCTATTGCCCTCATTGAAGGCTATGCAGAAGCATTAAAGGATGGAATATTTGATGATAAAGAAAAAGATTATTATCTTAAAATAATACTTGATGAAACAAAAAGTATGACAAATCTTGTAGAAGACATGATAGAACTTTCAAAGCTTGAATCAGGAAAATTTGAACTTTCAAAAGAAAACTTTAAATTGGATAAATTGATAAAAATCATAGTTAGTAAATTTAAAGGACCTATTGAAGAAAAAAATATCACTTTAAAATTAAATCTAATAGATGATATGGAAGTTTTTGCTGACTTTGATAGGATGAATCAAGTATTAACTAATTATATTACAAATGCAATAAAACATACTCCCGAAAACGGCACTATTTATATTAATATGATAAATGAAGATGGTCAAATTAAAGTAGAGGTCGAAAATACAGGCTCCCACATTCCTGATGAGGAAAAGGAAAGAATATGGGATATATTCTATAAACTCGACAAGTCAAGAAATAGAACACTTGGCGGGACGGGAATCGGGCTTTCTATTGTAAAAAACATCATGCACCTTCATGGCGGGAGTTATGGAGTTGAAAACACCAATAATGGCGTAAGGTTTTATATAACGCTACCAAAAAAGGGCTGCTAAACAGCCCTTTCAAAATTCATCTATTTTTTAACTGTAAATTACTTATTTTACCACTACTAAAAAGCATCTTCATACATCTTCTTTTAATTATGTTATTTTTTAAACTATATACGACATTAATAAACTTATTAACGAAATAAATAAACTTGATATAATGCCTAAATATAATGGCTTAAGTCCTACCTTTTTCATTGATGCTATATTCAAATCTAAACCAAGTCCAGCCATAGCTAATGTCATCAAATACCCATCTATCTTAACTAACAAGTCCAATATATTCTTAGGAATTTGAACAATAGAATTTATTATAACTACCCCAAGAAAAAACAACACAAAATGCGGAACAGAAACATTTTTAAAACTAAACTTGCTATTTTCTCTTTTTGATGAAACTAAACTTAATATTAACGTAACAGGTATAATAAATAAAACCCTCGTTAACTTAACTATAGTTGCCTGTGTTCCCACATCATTTGAAACTGCAAATCCTGCTGCAACTACCTGAGCAACTTCATGTATTGACGCTCCTGTCCAAATGCTGTATAGTTGTGAATTCATTTTAAAAATATTAAATATAACCGGATAAATAAACATAAAGATAGTTCCTAAAACAGTTATAACTCCTATAGAATAAGCAACATCTTCTTCATCTGACTTTATAATAGCATTTGTAGCCGCAATAGCTGCAGCTCCACATATAGAAATACCTGTTGCTAATAATATGGTTAATTTTTGTTTTAAATTAAATTTCTTACCGAGGTAATTTGTAAGCAAAATAGCAGATGTGCTTGAAATTAAAATTATAATAACAGCTTTAGGTCCAATTTTTAAAATCTGTGAAAAGCTAAGTTTAAATCCAAGAAACACTATTGCAACTCTAAGTACCTTTTTAGAACAAAATTTAATTCCATCTTCAAAGTTTTCGGATACGCCTACTGTATTTTTTATTAATCCTCCAAGTATAATTGCTATTATCAATGTGCTTAAATTAAGTTTTTTTATTACCCATATGTTTTGAAGTAAATATGTTAGAACAGTAATAATTATACCTACTACAACACCTGAGATGATCTTTGTATCCATAATTTTAACACCTCCATTTTAAATTTTAAACTCAAACAAACAATAAGTAAAATAATATTATTTTATATCATCCATAACATAATAGTTATATACTAACAAAGTTGTATGCATAATCAATAAACACATTTAGTAGATTTGAAAAATATTTGTCCTTATGATGTATAAAATAAAATTTCCTACTTAAATCAACATCTTTTACCTTTAGCATAGAAATAAGCCCTAAGTTTACTTCATCCTTAACACACCTTTTAGACACACAAGAAATACCTAAATTTGCCACCACTGCTTTTTTTATAGCTTCTGTGTTTCCAAGCTCAAAGGCAACTTTGTATTCTATACTGCTTTTATAAAATGCCTTTTCAAAAACCTCCCTCGTTCCACTTCCAATTTCTCTTAATATAAACTTTTCATCCTCTAATTCCTTTTTGTCTATTTCATTAAATTTAGCTAACCTATGATTTGAAGATACTATAACCACAAGCTCATCATCGCAAAAATCCTTAACTACTATTTCTTCTGAATAGATAGGTCCTTCAACAAAAGCAATATCAATTTTGTTTTCCAACAACATACTCTCGATAATCTTGGTATTTTCAATAGCAATTGAAATTTCAATATCTTTGTATATATCACTAAAACTTCCAATTATTTCAGGAAGAAGATAAATCCCTATAGTCGTACTTGCACCTATCTTCAATTTTCCATATTTTAAGTTAGCAATATGCTCTATTTTTGTTCTGCATTCATCATAAATATTTAATATTCGCCTAACATACCCTAAAAAAATTTTTCCTTCATAAGTTAAATAAAGTTTTTTACCAATTCTCTCAAAAAGCTTAACCCCAAGTTCCTCCTCTAATTCAGAAATAGCCATACTAACTGCTGGCTGACTTATATATAAATTTCTAGCTACTTCTGTCATATTAAGAGATTTAGCTACTTCAAAAAATATTTTTAGTTTTCTTTCATTCATCCTTGTGCCTCCCTTCCATTTCTAAACCAAGCTTAAGTTCATTATAGCAAAAATCTATTATAAAAACTTAGGGCTGCAACTGCAGCCCTAAAAATCTACGGTTATTACCTTATTTAATTCTAAACTCCTTTTAACATCAATAATCCTTTGATTTCTTGAACCCCTAAATTTTAATTTTAAATCCCGCTCCTTTAATATAAAAGGTCCATCTATTAATATATCTATATTTTTCAGTAAGTTTAAATATTTATATTCTTTTATAAGATCATCAAAATAAAATCCTGTATAAGCAATAATATGATAGTTATGCTTTTTTAACATATTTGCAAGATAAGAAAATGCTTCCGCCTGAAAAAAAGGATCTCCTCCAGTAAAGGTTACACCGTCTATAAATCTTCTTTTTAAAATATCATTATAAATATCTTCAGCATCCATTAAAACACCTTTATTAAAATCATGGGTTGATGGATTATGACATCCTTTGCAGTTGTGGCTACATCCTTGAGCAAAAATTGCATATCTTATTCCAGGACCATCAACAAAACTTTCCCTTTCTATTCCCGCTATTCTTATTTTCATCTTATCACCTCATTTTATAAAATTAAGCGGCGTTTTGCCGCTTAATTCCACCCATGCTTTACTCTATCATAAAGTTCTTTTTTCTTTGCATCATTAAATCTGTCAATAGTGGATAAATATCCTGTTATTCTCCTTATCCTTCTTATATCTTCACTACCACATTCTGGACATTCGTTATGGATAATTCCCCTATGTCCGCATACTCTGCACTCATCTATCGGGAAGTTTATTCCTGCATATCCAACATCGCATTTTGCCATCCATTTTAGTATCTTTTCAAAGGCCTCAATATTGTTTTCGACTGTAGATGGGAGTTCAACATAGCTTATATGTCCACCATTGCAAAGTTTATGGAATCTTCCCTCTATTTCAATTTTGTCAAAAATGCTAATTTCTTGTGTTACTGGAACATGGTATGAATTAGTATAATAATCCTTATCAGTAACACCTTCAATTAAACCGAACATTTTTCTATCGTATGGAACAAATCTTCCTGCTGTTCCTTCTGCCGGCGTTGCATAGCAAACAAAATTTAGCCCTGTTTCTTCTGATGTTTTATCTGTATACTTTCTTATATATTCAATTATCCTATAACCTAATTCTAATGCTTCCTTATCCTCACCATGATGCTTTCCAATAAGTGCCTTTAAGGTTTCTGCAAGTCCTATAAATCCTATTCCTAAAGTTCCATTTTTTATAGCTTCTCTTATAGTATCTTCTTCCTTTAAATTTTCTGAACCCATATAAAGCTTTTGTCCCATGAGGAAAGGAAGGTCCTTTACCCTAAGATTTGCAAGCACTTCAAATCTATGAAGAAGCTGCCTTTTACATAGATCTAAAATTTCATCTAAGTTCTTAAAGAAACCATCGATATTTCCAAATCCAGCCTTAAGAGCAAGCCTTGGAAGGTTTATTGTAACCGGTGCTATATTCCCTCTCCCTGCTGATATTTCAAGACCATTTCTGTTTTGAATTGTTCTTGTTCTGCATCCCATATATGAAATCTCATCGCCGTATTTTGCATTGAAGCTTGAATCCATAAAGCTAAAGGTTGGATTCATTCTATGGGCTGCAACCTTCATTGCAAGTTTAAATAAATCGTAATTTGGATCACCTTCTTCAAAGTTTATTCCTTTTTTAATTCTAAACACAAGGTTAGGGAATATCGGACTTTCTCCCCTTCCAAGCCCCTTATCAAAGGCTTCAAGCATTGCTCTTATTACCATTCTTCCTTCTTCTGAAGTATCTGTTCCAAGGTTTATGCTGCTAAAGGGGACTTGTGCTCCTGCCCTTGAATGCATGCTGTTTAAATTATAAACAAGGGCCTCCATAGCCTGGAATATTTCTTCATAGGATGGCTTTTCTTTAAAGGTTCTTATAACCGCAGCCATAGCTTTATCGAAATGGGGGAAACTTTGACCGCCATACATATCGTTTTGATTGCTTTGAAGAATTATTGCTGCTTGTGCTGTTGCAGAGGATATCCTCTTTGGCGGACGAATATATCCATATCCTGTATTAAAACCATTTAATAAAAGCTTTGTAAGATCTATTTGAAGACAATTTAAAGTTTTGCCGTAAAAGTCCAAATCATGGATATGAATATCAGCATTAATATGCGCCTTTGCCATTTCTTCCGGAATCACATTATGTAAATAATACTGTTTACTTGCAGCTGATGCAATTTGTAGCATCTTAGCTGAAGGAGAGTTCCCTATGTTTGCGTTTTCTCTGCTTGTTTCCTTTAATATTTCCTTTACAACATCCATAAGTTCGCTTTTAGCTTCTCTGTATCTTGTTCTTTTTGCTCTATATAAAATATACGCCTTTGCAGTTTTTGCATGACCATTTTCTATCAAAACCTTTTCAACACAATCCTGAATAAATTCCACTGTTGGAATTTCCTCATTTGGAAGGTTGTTCATGATATAGGATATTACCTTCTCAGTTAATTCTTCGGCCTTTGAATAATCCGTTCCCCCTACGTTTTGAGCTGCCAAATAAATAGCTCTTGTAATTTTTTCCTTTGTGAAGTTTACTACTCTCCCATCCCTCTTTTTTACTTGAGTAAGCATCAAAATCTCCCCTTTTCAAAAATTACCACAATATTTTGTGCACTTTAAAAATTTTACCCACTATATATAGTTTTGTCAAATTAAGTTTATTTTATTTTTTAATCTAAAAACATATTAAATTCACTTTTTCTAAAAATATCTTTTCATATTTAAAATATTCATCATTTGACATCATGAAAATCATAATGAAATTTACTAAAATTATTATTGCAAATTCATTGAAATTTCGCCCTAAATTTATTATTATATAAGTATGTTATGAAATTTTTGTGTCATTATCTTGCATAAAAGAATAGAATATAATATATATGCTCAGGAGTGATTTTATGAAAATTCCAAAAACCATGATGACTCAACATCCTGATAACGCAGCAGAGTATATTTCTATTCAACAAGAACCAGAAGAAGCCTTGTTTTCTCTTCTCCCTCAAGATTTAGGGGGACTTGGCATTGATGAGGTTATGATAGATTTTGAAGGAAAATTAACACCTTATCATCAACCCCTTCAAGTGGCAAACGAGCTTTTTTACAATGGTCTAATCCCTGGCAAAGATGTCTTTATAACTCCAAGACTATCAAGTGCAGATAAAGAAACAGTATTTAGACAAATCATGTGCATAATGGCTGCAGTTGAAACAAATTTTTCTATGTTTGAAAAAACACAATATCAAGCAATAAAGGAAGTAATCGTCCCCATGTGCGAATCTTCTAAGGATCTTATTGATACCCTTTCTCGAATTCAATCAGTAATTGAACTTGGAAACAAAAACTTTAGTATCAAATTTGATGAAGACTCAATAAATATTATTCCTCTATTCGAAGATGTGGTCTCCCTTGTAAATATCGACAATTTATTAGAAGAATTTATAGATGGTTTAAAAAATAAACCAAAGTATATAAGGTTCATGATCGGAAGGTCTGATTCCGCCTTATCCTATGGAATGGTATCAAGCGTCTTGGCAGTCATTTTATCTATTTCTAAAGCAAAGAAATTAGAAAAAATACACCCCACTAAAATTTACCCTATAATGGGTTGTGGTAGTCTACCTTTTAGAGGGCAACTTACCTTTGAAAATATAGAAAACTTTCTTAAGACATACTCAGGAATAAAAACCGTAACAATTCAATCGGCATTAAGATATGATCATGGATTTGAAAAAACAAGAAGCCTTGTAAAATATATAGAACAAAACATAGACAAATATAAAGCAAAGGAATTTTCAAAGGAAGAAATTTCTATAATAAAAGATTTTATCTCCATTTTTACAAAATATTATCTTAAATCCTTTTTAAAAATAGCAGAAACAGCAGCAAATATATCCATCTTTATTCCCAAAAATCGTGACAGATTAGCAGCTTCTAAGAAGGGATTATCCTATCATAGGGAATTTGTTGACCTTAATAAATTTGCAACAATAATCGAAAACGAAAAAACAAAAGAAGAAATTTTAGAAATCGATACCACCTTAAATGTAAACATCCCAAGGGCAATTTCCTTTACCGCTGCAATGTATACCATAGGGATGCCACCAGAATTCTTAGGAACAGGCCGTGCCCTTAGAGAAATTAAAAATAAATATGGTGATTTTGGAATAGAAAAGCTCATTGAAATTTATCCACAAATAAAAAACGATATGGAATTTGCTTTAAAATATGCGAATCCAAACATTACAAAGCGTTTTATTGCAGAAGAAGTAAGAAAGGAATACGAAATAGATATTGCCCTTACAAGAGAAATACTAAATCTTGATTTTGACATGGAAGCAAATATAGAAAACAGCTTTTACCATACCCTTTTAAAAACCGCAAGGCCAATACTTTTACATCTTTTAGGCAAGGAGTCTCAAATACTTGATAATAATTGTCAAGAATATAATATTTTAAAAGAATTAATTATAAAATTAGGAAGTATTAGGGGGGGATTGGGTTAATAAAAGACCTTTCATCCATATATGGATGAAAGGTCTTTTATTAAATCAAACACGTTTCTTGAAATATAATCAATTTCATCCTGCAATTTCTTGCTAAGTCCAATTTTAAAATCGATATCTTCTACTTCTATGCCTATTATATAAATTTCTTTAGCCATTTTAGATATAATATTCCATGGAAAATAAACATGGCAAAAAAATTCATTTTGCTCGGGTAGATTGGGTTTGAATGCTTTTACTTCCCCTACCTTTCCTGAGGATATCATAGCATCTACAAAAATTACTACATCATCTTCTTCTATAATGCTAAATAAAGAATTTATATCTGTTTCTATTGCAAAAATCTTAATATTATTCTCTTCAAGCTCTTTTTTAATTATTTTCAATACCTCAACCGAAACCCCATCATCCCCCATTAAAATATTACCTATTCCAATTACCTTTACCCCATTCCTTCATCTCCTTACGGTTACATGGGTTGCACAGGATATGCAAGGATCAAAGCTTCTTACGATTCTACCAACCTCAACTATATCATTTACATCATTAATTTTAGTCCCCATCAATGCCTTTTCTGCTGTCCCAAAAGAATTTTCATCCCTTGGTGAAAAGTTCCATGCAGATGGAGTTATTATGTCATAACCATTTATAATATCCCTTTCTAAACTTACAAAGTGAAGTAATGCACCCCTTGTTGTATCTGTAAGTCCTATCCCTTCAGCTTTATCTTTAAATTGATATTTTATCCTTTCTTCAACTGGCTCTATCCTTTCTATCAAAACTTGCATTATTTTTAATATAACTGATGCCTCAAGACACCTTGCTGTTATCCTATCCATGGTTGAGTTTTGTAATTTATATCTTCCGCTTAGAATCATCCTTGCTAAAGGGCCCACCTCCATAGCCCATTTATCATATCTTGGAGACTTAACGAAGGAATAGGCTCCTTCTTTGTTAATATCTTCAACTATTTGCCCATCTTCTATCTTATACCATGAGTAAACTATATTTTCTCTTATTTTGTCTTTATCAAAGTTTTGCCTTATCCCATTTATAATGACCGAAGGCTTTACATAGGAAAAGTCTTCATAGTCAAATAGTCCAAAGCTTAAAAAATTGTTATATGTGTCTCCCTTTTCAAAATAATCGTTGTAATAATTAGAAATAATATCTACATCCTCAAGCATGTAATTATCTACAAAATCCTTTATTTTATTTATCATAGATTTTAACTCTTCTATTTTAAATCTATCCAGAGAGCCAGTTACAACTCCTGGTAAAATGCCGTGGTTATGGGGCGATTTACCCCCTAAAAGGGAAACTCCAACATGGGCTAGTTTACTATACTCTATGCTCTTTATATAATCCTCTTGAATCTTCTTGTTTAAATTATCTGGAAGTCTATAATCCTTATGACATGTTTCTGATACAGGATTAATAGAATCAAATTTGACATAATCCGGAACTGTAAATAGGTAAAAATGTCTTATGTGGTTTTGAATTATATCAAAGGCGTGTATTAAGTCGCGGATATATCTTGCATTTAACGAAGGCGTTATTTCTAGTGCATCCTCAAGAGCCAATGTTGATGCAACAGAATGAGCTGATGAACAAATGCCACATATCCTTTCGGTTAAATAAACAGCATCTAAAGCATGCCTTCCCTTTAAAATTTTCTCAAAGCCCCTAAACAGATTCCCAACCGCCTTTGCATCAACTATCTTGTCACCCTCAATTTCAACCTCTATCCCCAAAAATCCACTCATCCTTGTTATAGGATCTATTACAACTATCCTTCCCATATTATCCCCCTAAAACCTAATAAAAGGCTCCATACCGTCTGGAAAATAAGCATTAGCACATCCAATACAGGGAGTATTATCACCTATCGGCCAGTTAACACCGCTATTCCACCTTCTAGTTGGGCAATCTGTTCTTGTCACAGGGCCTCTACAGCCTAATCTAAACATACAATAGGGCTCCCCTACATTTTGTGCAAATATTCTATTGTTAAAATAGGTTCTCCTTGGGCAAAAATCATGGATGGTAAATCCGTAAAATAATAAAGGCCTTCCCTCATCATCAAGTTCTATGCCATCATTTGTTATAAGATATGCCAAAGTGCCTATAATCCAATCCGGATGGCAAGGACACCCTGGAAGATTAATTACGTCTCTTCCTAAAATCTCCTTTGCGCTTTTTGATTCTGAAGGGTTAGGATTTGCCTTTGATACCCCTCCAAAGGAGGCACATGTTCCAACGGCAATAACATGCTTTGCCTTATAACCTGAAATTTTTATAGCTTCAAGGGCAGTAATTTTTTTACCCTTATAACTTGCAATTACATTGAAAAGCCCGTTTTCCCTTGTAGAGATGGCCCCTTCAACAACAAGAATAAATTCTTCTTTAATTGTTTCTAAAAAGATTTCATAGGCTTTTTCACCATCGCAGGTCATAAGGCTGTTGCTAAATTTTAAGTTGATCATGTTGTTAAGAAGATATATTACATCAGGGTAATTGGCATTTAAAAGTGAAATGGTGTTCCCAGAGCACCCAGTCCCTTCAATCCATACTACATTTGGCTTATTAACCCTTCCCTTTTTAATTTGCGTAATAGCTTCTTCTGCTAAAATGTTTGATAATGAGTTTTTGTTGTTTATAATTTCTTCTACGCAACCGCTAATCTTCAACCTATATCCCCCTAAAGATTGCTTCCCTTTAGTTTTCCTACTACTTCAAGTTTTGAAAGTTTATTCTCATTTTCATGACATTTATTATATTCCTCAGTAACGTCCTTGCCAGCCAAAACTCCAAAATGACTTCCTCCGCCCCACGAGGCAATTAAAGTTACATCATAAACAGTTCCATTTACTGCAACATAGGCGGGTTTCCCATTCCTTCCATCAAAATTTGCAAGTTCCTCTAAAGTAAATTCTTTTAACTCCCTCTTACCTTCATTTTGTCTTAAAATATTTAATGTCTCCTCTAATTTTAAATAGGCTTGGTCTATGCTGTCTATTATCATATTTTTGTAATGTTCCTTCCCAAGGGGGCATAAGGTCAAAAACTCCATCGAATAAAGTTCTTTTATTCTTTCTAAAATTCTTTCTAGATCCTCCTTTAATTTACAAATATCCTCCACAGAATCACTCCACATAATTTCTTTAGTAAAATTATATTAATTTACATCCCCTAAATATACGATATCCACAAAACTTCCATCTTCTTTAATCACTTCAGACAATTTTTTAGGATATATTCTAACCCCCTTTAAGTTCTTTAGATCTATCCATTCTATTCCTATTTGATATGCATCCTTTTCATTTGCCTTTTCATAGTTTATTTCACCCTTTAAAAAGCATATAAACATATATTCTATTTGGTGGACATCGCTATCCCACTCTTTAAATTCATGATTTTTCCCTATGTAATCCCTTACAAATTTTAAATCTCCAACCTCAACTTCAGCACCTATTTCCTCTTTGCATTCCCTTTTCAATGCCTCTATTATATTCTCACCTTTATTTTGCCCACCACCAGGAAGAAGATAAAATATCCCAAATTGATCCTTATTTTTTGTGCATAAAAGCTTGCCATCTTTAATTATTATTGCCTTAGCAGAATTTCTAATAGACATAGTCCACCTCCAAAACCATATTATTCTTGAGAAATACTATAATTAATTATATAATAACTTAATAGTTATAACATAATGTTAGGAGGATGCAAGTTGAAAAAGGGAGAATTTTACGAAGTTGAAATAAAGGATGTTAACTTTCCTAATAAGGGAATAACAGTTATAGACGGTAAAATCGTATATATCAAAAATGCTATATTAGGTCAAAAAGTCAAAATAAAAATAGTAAAAAACAAAAAAGATTACGCTGAAGGGGTAATAGTAGAAACTATAGAAAGGGCAAATAATGAAATAAACCCTCCCTGCAGCGTTTTTGGTTTATGCGGAGGTTGCTCCTATCAATCACTACCATATGAAGATCAAATTGCTTTAAAGTCAGAACAAGTAAAAAAATTGTTAGATGAAGCAGGAATTAATTACGAATTTCTAGGAATTGAAAAAAGCCCATTAGAATTTGCATATAGAAATAAAATGGAATTTACATTTGGAGATGATGATGGCAAACTAGCTTTAGGGCTGCACAAAAAAGGAAAGTTCTATGAAGTTATTACAACAGATGATTGCAAAATCGTCCACGATGACTTTAATAAAGTATTAGATGCTACCCTTTCCTATTTTTCTAAACTTAATGTCCCCTACTACAGCAAAAAAACTCATGAGGGATTTTTAAGGCATCTTGTTTTAAGAAGGGCCTTTAATACTAACCAACTGCTTATAAACATCGTTACTACCTCACAGTTAATTTTTGATTTTAAAGAATATGTTAATATGATTCTTTCATTAAACTTAGAAGGGAAAATAATGGGAATACTTCATACGATAAATGATTCTATTTCAGATGTCGTTCAAAGTGACAAAACAGAAATACTATACGGCGTTGATTTTATAACCGAAGAAATATTAGGGCTCAAGTTTAAAATAACAGCCTTTTCCTTCTTTCAAACTAACTCTAAAGGCGCAGAAAGGTTATATTCGGTTGTAAGGAATTTCGCAGGTGATACAAAGGATAAAGTTATTTTCGACCTTTATTCAGGAACAGGAACGATAGCTCAAATTATGGCACCTGTTGCTAAAAAGGTTATTGGAATAGAAATAGTTAAAGAAGCTGTTGATGCTGCAAAGGAAAATGCAAAGTTAAACAACTTAGAAAACTGTGAATTTATCGCCGGGGATGTCCTTACAAAGGTGGATGAATTAAACATAAAGCCGGATATCATAATCCTTGACCCACCAAGGGATGGAATTCATCCTAAAGCTATAAATAAAATAATCAATTTTAAAGCACCAAAACTCGTTTATGTATCCTGCAAACCCACATCCCTTGCAAGGGATTTAAAGGTATTCGTAGAAAACGGATATAAGGTAAAAAAAGTAAAATGCGTTGACATGTTCCCACATACACCACACGTTGAGACTGTAGCATTGATAGAAAGGTAATAACAAAGTCAATCTAAAAAAGTGATGATAAGAATAAAATATTTAAAGAGGGGGATTATATTTGAGATTTAATAAAAATACATTAATTTATTTATTGATAATCACCTTTTTGTTGGCATTAGATCTTAGAACAACACTAAAAATATCATATTTTTATCAAAGCAGCTTGAATGCAATATTGACGGAATATAATAAGGGATTGCAGGAATTTAAAAAATCCAATAACCCAGACGATATTCGTTCGTCTATTAGAATAGCAGAACAGATTAATATATCCGAGCCGGAATCTTTAAATGGTTTAACATTAACTAATATATTATTTAAAAAACAAAATCAAAAGTGCATCGATTATATTAAAATTTTATTGGATTTTTCTAGGGAAATTTATATTAATCCATCAAATAAAAATACAATAATAGAAGTATATGAAAACAATGAAAAAATAATTAATTTAACTTCAGAAGTTAAATCAAAGGGAATAATAAAAACATTAAATTTGCAAAAAGAAATTAATCTTTTAATCAACAAATCCTTTGTTGACATAGCTGATTATATAAGAGGCCAAAAATAAATCCATAGACTAATGCTTAGTCTATGGATTTTAATATTTCCTTTTTTACTTTAAGAACCGATGGTGCACTCATGCTAAGCTCGTCTATTCCATAATCTATTAAAAGGGGGATCATACTAATGTCAGAGGCCATTTCTCCACACATCCCAACCCATTTACCCTCTTTATGGGCATTATCTATAACCATTTTAATCAATCTTAAAACTGCAGGGTGGGACGGTTCATAAATATTAGAAACTTTCTCATTCATCCTATCCACAGCTAAAGTGTATTGAATCAAATCATTTGTGCCAATAGAGAAAAAATCAACTTCTTTAGCAAGCAAATCCGATATAATAGCAGCTGAAGGAACTTCTATCATAATACCTATCTCAATTTTATCAGAAAACTTTTGTCCTGCCTTTTTCAATTCAGCTTTAACATCCTCTAGAATCTCCTTCGCCCTTTTTATTTCATCCACCTTAGAAATCATAGGGAACATTATTTTTAAATTTCCATAGATTGAAGCCCTTAAAAGCGCTTTAAGCTGCGTTTTAAATAAATCCAGTCTCTCAAAACAAAGCCTAATTGCCCTTAAACCTAAAAATGGATTCATCTCCGTCCCAACATCTATATAAGGTATCTTTTTATCTCCACCAACGTCTAAAGTTCTTATGATTACAGGTCTAAAATCCATCTTTTCTAAAACGTATTTGTAAACCTCAAACTGTTCTTCCTCTGTTGGTGCTGTTTCCCTATTCATGAATAAAAATTCCGTCCTAAATAGTCCAATCCCATCAGCACCATATTTTAAAGCAACATCAACTTCCTCTTTAGAAGAAATATTTGCTGCAACTTCAATTCTTTTGCCGTCCTTTGTCAATACCTTTCTATCTTTATATATTAATAGTTCCCTTTTCTCTTCCATTTCCCTTTGAATTTTATTTTGATATTCATCAATTAGACTTTCATCAGGATTTATATATATAATTCCCTTTACCCCATCTAAAATGATTAAATCCCCAGTTTTTAATATTTCCGTTGCACCCTTTATCCCTGATACTGCAGGGATTTCAAGGGCTCTTGCAATAATTGCTGAATGGGATGTTTTTCCCCCAAGTTCAGTTATAAATCCAAGGACATATTCTCTATTGAGCTGAGCTGTATCTGAAGGCGTTAAATCCTTTGCAACTATAATACATTTATCCTTTATATCGCCAATTGAACTTTTTTCTTCTCCTTTAAGAGCTCTTATTATTCTGCCTCCAATATCCCTTATATCCGCTGCCCTCTCCCTCATATATTCGTCTTCCATGCTCAAAAAAATACCTTCAAACATTTCAACCGTTTCCTTAACTGCATATTCAGCATTAATATTTTGTTTTATTTTTTCTATGACAGAAGCCTTAAACTCTTCATCCTCTAAAATCATAAGATGAGCCTCAAATATTAAAGCCTTTTCTTCTCCAAAGTTTTTAACTGCAGTTTCTTTAATTGATTCTATTTCTTCCTTTGCTTTTAAAATTGCCTCTAGAAATCTTTTTATTTCCTTTTCAGTATCCTTCACTTCATATCTATTAATTGCATTTTCTTCTTCCCTTATTACATACGCTTTTCCTATTGCTATTCCTGATGATGCTGCAATGCCCTTTAGCATAAAAACATCTCCTTCATTCAACAAATGTTTCTATTAAGTTTATTATAGCATCCATTGCTTCCTTTTCATCTTCTCCGTTTGCTTTTATTATTATTTCATCTCCATTTGATACCCCTAATGATAATACGCTCAATATACTTTTTGCATTTACATCTTTTCCGCCTTTATTAATCATGATTTCGCTTTTAAACTTATTGGCTTCTTTTACAAGAAGGCTTGCAGGTCTTGCATGAAGCCCTGTAGGATTTTTTATTATTACTTTTCTTTCTATCATAGTATTCCCTCCAATTCTACTACATTATAAAAGGCAGGAGGCCCTGCCTTTTATTAAATTTATCTTTTAGGTTTAAGTGCAGATATCATAAATCCAGTAACTAAGGTTCCTATAATTATTGCTATTGTATAGAGGAATAATCCTCCCACAGCATTTGGAATTGGCAATACGAATATTCCACCATGTGGAACTGCAAGGGTGCACTTAAATGCCATTGAAAGGGCTGCAGTAACTGCAGAACCAACCATTATGGATGGTATTATTCTAAATGGATCTGCTGCTGCAAATGGTATAGCACCTTCTGTTATAAAGGATATTCCAAGGAAAAATGCTGCTTTTCCAGCTTCCCTTTCTTCTTCAGTAAATTTATCCTTTGCAATAAGGGTTGCAAGGGCAACTCCAAGGGGTGGAGTCATACCAGCCGCCATAACTGCAGCCATTATCATAGATGGTTGCCCTGCCGCAAGGGTTGAAACTGCAAAGGTGTATGCTGCTTTGTTTACAGGACCTCCCATGTCAAAGGCCATCATAAGTCCTAAAATTATACCTAAAGTTATAGCACTGCCTCCACTCATATTCTTAAGCCAATTTGCCATAGCGTTATTAATCGCAGCTACCGGCCCACCTATTATATAAATCATACCAAGGCCAACAATAAGTGTAGAAAGAAGAGGTAATATTAAAACCGGCATAAGCCCTTCCATAGTCTTTGGAAGTTTAATAACCTTCTTTAGCCATGCTACAACATATCCTGCAGCAAAACCTGCTATAATACCACCTAAGAAACCTGCTCCAAGTTTTCCAGCAAGAACACCGCCAACCATACCTGGAACAAGACCTGGTCTGTCAGCTATTGAAAAGGCTATAAAACCTGCAAGGATTGGAACCATCAATGAGAAAGCACCGCCACCGCCGATATCCATGAGGGCTGCAGCTAAAGTTCCCTTTTGTTCAAAGGCCTTAATACCAAACATAAAGGATAAAGCGATAAGTATACCACCTGCAACAACAAATGGAATCATGTAAGAAACACCAGTCATTAGGTGCTTATAGGCTCCAGTTATCTTTTCCTTAGATTCCTTTTTTGCCTCAAAAACCTTGTCTACATATTCCTTCTTTTCCATAGCCATAGCTTTTTCAATTAATCCCTTTGGGTCCTTTATTGCATCCTTTACACTAACTTTTATAATCGGAAGTCCTCTAAACCTTTCCTCATCAACCTTTGTATCGACAGCTAAAATAACTGCATGGGCTCCTTTAATATCCTCATTTGTTATTTCGTTTTCTGCACCTACAGAACCCCTTGTTTCAACCTTAATGTCCACTCCAAGCTCCTTTGCTGCAATTTGCAATGCCTCCGCCGCCATGTAGGTATGAGCTATACCTGTGGGGCAGGACGTAACTGCTAAAATTTTCATAGAAAAATCCCCCTTTAACATATTTAAATTTAATTGAAGGCATTAATAACATCCTCAAAATCCTTTGCATTAAAAAGCTTTTGTCGAACATCCTCATGCATTAGTTTCCTTGATATAAAGCTAAGTATATGAAGATGGGTATCAGCTGCATCTTCTGGAACAGAGATTAAAAAGAATATATGTGCAGGCTTTCCATCCATGGAATCAAAATCAATTCCATTTTTTGATACTCCAAAGGTTATGCATGGCTCTACAACCGAAGAATCCTTACCATGTGGTATTGCAATTCCCATTCCTATTCCTGTTGAAAATTCCTCTTCTCTTTTTAGGACGGCCCTTTTAAAGGATTCTTTGTCCTTCAATTTACCATCCTTGTAGAGCATCTCAATTAACTCATCGATTGCTTCTTCCTTTGTCCTTGCTTTTAAATCAAAGGACACCCTTTCCTTTGAAAACATCATCTTTATGTCCAATTTACATCCACCTTTCAATTTTAATTTTTTTCATTAGCTTATTAATGTTTTCTAACTTCGGCGATTTTGTTCCTTCCTCAATAATTGAAGCTGTGGCTGAGGATACCGCCAATCTAAAAACTTCCTCATCCTCCATATTTTTAGATTCACCAAAGGCGATGGCTGCTACCATTGCATCCCCTGCGCCTACAGTGCTTTTAACCTCCACCCTTTCAGGATAAGCATAAAATATCTTATCCCTCGTTACATAAAATGCCCCATTACCTCCCATCGAGATAACCGCCTTTTCTGTCCCTTGGCTTATCAATTCCTTCCCTACTGAAGCTATGGAATTTAGATCATCTTTAAAATCCATTATCATCCTAAGTTCATTAATATTAGGTTTAACTATGTCTGGCTTTGCTAAAAGTCCATTTTTTAGAGCCTCTCCATCTGCATCTAATATCGTTATAGCACCTATATTCTTTAAAAGTTTAATCAACTCAAAATAGATATTGTTATCAGCTCCCTCAGGAAGGCTTCCTGATAATACAAATATATCCCCTTGCCGTGCATAATACTTTATTTTTTCAAATAATTTATCAATATCCTCTATAGTAATCCCAAACCCTTTTTGATTTATATCAGTAAAAATGTCAAATTTATTCTCTACTAATTTTATATTTGTCCTTGTTTCACCTTCTACATAAATAAAATCATGTTTAATTCCGAGCCTATCAAGCTGTTTTATAAAATTCCCCCTATTTTCTTGTCCTAAAAATCCAAGGGCAATACTTTCTCCACCAAGGGATTTAATAACTTTAGAAACATTAATACCCTTTCCCCCTATATCGATTAAGCTTTTAATGCTCCTATTAACATCCCCCTTTACAAGTTCATCCAAATATACAGTCATATCAAAGGCAGGATTTAAAGTAACTGTGTAAATCAATTTATCTACCACCTTTATTCTGTTATAACTTCTACACCAAGTTTTTTGTATTTTACCTTTTCTTCATCCTCCATATTATTTGTAATGATATAATTTACCCTCGATACCGGGCATATCAATGAGAATGTTACTTCATTAAATTTTGAACTATCTACACAAAGGTAAACTTCCTTTGCGTTCTCCATCATGGCCCTTTTTACATTTGCCTCCATTAAATTTGGCGTTGTAACTCCATATTTGATTGAGACTCCATTTGCTCCAATAAAGGCCTTATCAACCCTAAATTGCCTTAACGTGTCTTCAGCAATAAATCCTACCATAGCCTTTGTTTTTGGCCTTATAATCCCACCTGTTATAATAACCTCAATGTCTTCCCTGCTTGAAAGGTCATTGGCAAGATTTACTGAGTTTGTAATTATAGTTACATTTTTAGCGGTAATATATCTTGCAATATATTGGGTTGTAGTTCCGGCGTCAAGGATAATTGTATCGCCGTCGTTAATAAGCCTTGCTGCAATCTTTCCTATATAGTCCTTTTCACAAAGATACTTGTCCTGTTTTTCAATAAAGGAAGGTTCAAAATTAGTATGAAAACTGTTTACAGCACCACCATGGGTTCTTACTATTGCCCCCATAGTTTCAAGTTCATTTAAGTCCCTTCTTATGGTAGATTCAGATACATTGAACATTTTAGCAAGTTCAGAAACCTTTACACTTTGTCCACTTTTAATCAGCTCGATTATCTTATTTTTCCTCTCTTCTGCAAACATATAATCACCTAATCTCATTTTTGATTATTTCTATTATTATTTATGCACATTTGTGCACGTTTATGACTAATTTAATTATAAATCGTCAGAAAATTAATGTCAAGAAAAAAGCATCAAATACAATTTAATTTCACCTTTTAATCCTACCATTCATATAATATTATTGTGAGTATGTTGAAAGGAAATGAATATGTATTATCCTTATTTTTGCCCTTACTTAATGAATCAAACAAGAAACACTAAGGAAACTATGTTTACCCCCTTCATTTCATATCCATGCCCTTACTTTGTAAATATGCCTTTTTATAGCGATGATTTTAACTATGATGATTCATACTATATGCGCTCTGAGTCAAGACCAGATTACTCAGGGCAATATAAAAATGAAGGTTTAATTGAGCTTAAGGATTATGGCTCAAAACCCTTTGTAGTTGATATTGAAAAGGCTACTAAGCAAAATAACAATTTCCGTTTAGCTCTATGGACAGGAAATCATCTTCAACTTACTTTGATGAGTATTAAGCCTGGCGAGGAAATAGGCTTAGAAATTCATCCAGATATTGATCAGTTCTTGAGAATTGAAGAAGGGCAGGGAATTGTCATGATGGGGGATAGAAAAGACAGGTTGGATTTTAAAGCAAATGTTTACGATAACTATGTAATCTTGATACCAGCTGGCAAGTGGCATAATTTGATAAATACAGGTAATACACCGCTTAAACTTTATTCTATTTATGCACCGCCTCAGCATCCAAAGGGCACAATTCATAAAACAAAAGAAGATGCAGAAGCTGCTGAAAAGGAATACAAGTAAAATTACAAATATTATTAAAAATAAACCTCTCACTTGCAAGTTGTTTGCCAGTGAGAGGTTAGCATTTTTACTTAAACTTTACGGCAGTTCCATAAGCAATAACTTCTGCAGCCCCTTGCATTATATTGCTGGTGGCATATCTAACATTAATTATAGCATCAGCTCCTAATTTTTCAGCTTCCTCCACCATTCTTTTTGTTGCAATAGCCCTTGCTTCGTTCATCATCTCAGTATAGGATACTATCTCACCGCCAACTAAAGTTTTAAGTGCACTTAATATATCCTTTCCTATATGCTTAGAATGGACAACTGAGCCCTTAACAAGGGACAAAGTCTCAAGCTCCTTACCAGTAATAAAATCAGTATTTACTAATATCATCTTCCTTCCCCTCCCTTATTTCCTTAATCCTTTCAAAGGCAACATAAATAAATGAGCCTATTATAAATAAAGCAATAAAAAGGATTAAATAGGCAAAAAATCTTGGGACCGAAGTTGAAAATATTGCTGAAATAATCCCTATAAAATATGACCCCATTATTATAGTTCCAATAAGTGCAATTATTAAAACAGTTAATGTTCCCTTTTTCATAGTTCACCACCTAAAATTTATTAATGTATTTTTTTACTAATTCTAACCCTTGTTTGTAATATTCCGGTGCCTTATAATACGTCCAGCAGCAAATTCCAAAGCCTAACCTCAAAAGATAATAATCAAGCCTTTCAAAAAAACCATCATCAATACTAATATATTTTTTATACCCCTCAAAAAATGATTTTTCGATATCTTTATTCTCCAAAAAATACCTAAAATACAACCTGGCAATATCCATTTCTATATTTCCCGGGAAACTTTGTTCAAAATCGACAATTCCATTTACTTTGTATTCACCATTTTGACAGATAATTAATATATTTCGCCCATCAAAGTCATTGTGACAAAGCCTTGATTCTTTAATATCCTCTATTAAATTGAAATTCCTTTTTATTTTCTCTGCAGCTTCAATTAAAATTCCCTTATCATCTATATTTTGTTGCATCAATTCACATAATTGAAATTCGAAACTTTTCACAAAATATGTATAATAATCCTTTATATTGTACATACTTTCTCCCTTATCATCCCAGTCACCAAAAAAATTAAAGGTTTTAATAGAATGAATTTTGCCTAATTCCTGACCTATTTCCAAAAATATCTTTTTTAATTGTTCCAAAGTCAAAGTATTAAGTAAATTATCTAATGCTTCCCCTTCAATATATTCATATATCATCCATTCATTGCCATCATCTAAGACCCCATACTTAAAATATTTTGGACATTTTAAAGTGGAATTTTTTAATAGACTAAGAGAAGCTATCTCTCTTGGCATTCTATTTTTTATACCAAATATCTTAAAAACAATCTTTTGACCGTTATTGAGTCTAATATAAAAAACATAGTGCCTATTTAATTCATAATGTCCTATTGATCTTATCTCTTTAAGATCCATTGAAAATAATTTTTTAATTATACTTCTTATATAATTCTCATCGTAGGTCATAGTGATTCCCCCAAAAATGACTTTTAAATATTTTAACACAAAAATAATTGGTATAAACAGCTTTATTTTTCACAATATAAAGTAAAGGAGGTGGAAATATGAAGGTAGCTATTATGGGGGCTGGTATCTCTGGACTATCTTGTGCAATTACACTTGAAAGATATGGGATAATGCCAACAATTTTCGAAAAAAGAAATAGAGTAGGGGATAGATTTATTAATGCAGAAGCTATGTTTGAAATATTAAATAGGCCCATAAAGGATTGCATTCCCTATATAAAAGAAAAATTCAGTATAGATTTACAACCTATAAAAGAAGTAAATGAATTAACTATCCATTCTAAAAACGAAAAAAGCAATATAATTGGTAAGATAGGCTATACCAATATAAGGGGTAGGCACGAAAACTCCTTTGAAAATCAACTTAAAAAACAAGTTAAAAGTAATATTATTTTTAACTCTAAATATGGGTATGAAGAACTTTGTAAGGAATTTGATTATATAGTAATAGCGACAGGTGATGGAGAATATGCTACACATTTAGGTAATTACAGATGTGACCTTACATGCACTATAAGGGGAGCTACGGTTGTTGGAAATTTTATTACTGACAACCCTCATGTATGGTTTAATTATGAGATAATCCCTAAAGGATATGCATGGCTAATACCTTTTTCTGATAAAGAAGCAAACTTAGTTATAGCTTATCCTGATTACCCTAACAATATTAAATTAGATATAAACGATATATGGGAAGGCTTTTATAACTTGGCATGCAGCGAATTAAAACAAAGCTTAAAAATAACCGATAGGTTTGAAATAACAAGATACATGATGGGGATATGCATAAGGCCTAAAATAGATAATACTTACTTTATAGGAAATTGTTTTGGGACAATAAGCCCCGGTCTTGGTTTTGGGCAGTTTGCATCGGTTTTAACTGGCGTGTATTGTGCCTACGATATCTTAGGAAAGGCAAAATATGAAATTCTAACAAAGCCCTTATTTAAAAACTATTACAATTCCCTAATTCTTAGAAGGTTCTTAGAAGGTTTAGATGATTATGAAATTGATAAGTTAGTAAGGAATCTAAATAATAAGTTAATTAATAAATTCGTTAGTAAAATATGCAGTAATAAAATGAGGATAGATATACTAAAATTGTCGACCCCCTACATGAAGCTGATAAATCATATCAAAGAATCTAAAAAGTGATAAAGCAAATTTAAAACCACCCAATGGTGATTTTATGCAATCTCCTTTTCTTTTTCTATAAGTTCAATTATCTCATGAATTTGTTCCCAGTTAAAGACTCTATAAATACCTTCTTTTAATGGTTTTCTATTATAGGGGCAATCGATAAGTAAAACCTTAAAGCCTTCCTTTGAAAGTTGGACTGCATTCTCATACCTGTCTTCAATGAAAATGTCGCATCTTAACTCTTTTGCTTTCTGAATTTTTTTATGGGTTCCTAGTAAATAAACTTCGCCCTTTGGGAAATTATATTTTTTAAGCCATTTTTCAGTTATTTTCATTAATTTGGGTTCCCTGGCAGAAACATAATAAATATTATGCTTTTGGGAGATGTTCTTTAAAACCTTAGAAGCAAATTCTCTTGGCTTTGCTCTAAAATGTATTAGCTCTGAGTACATATCATAAAATTTATTATATTCTTCCTCAGAAACCCCTAATACTTTATAAATTTCATATTCTTTAACATCGTCTTCTTTTAGATTCTTATTAAAATAATAATTTGCTAAGTCTAACCAATAGAAAGGCTCTGTTATTGTTCCATCGATATCTATACATATATTTAATCTTACCATCCTCTCACCTCCTGATTTTATTTTAAAATCATTTAATAAACAAAGAATTATAAATTTGTTAAATAATTGTTAAATTGTAAAGGCCGCATAATGCGGCCTGAGGGGATACCCCTTTATTAAGAGGGGAGATTATTCAAAATATCTTTTTAAAAGACCTCTAAATGCTGCACCGTGTCTTGCTTCGTCCTTACACATTTCATGAACAGTATCATGGATAGCATCAAGGCCAAGTTCCTTTGCCCTCTTTGCAAGTTTTAGCTTGCCTTCACATGCTCCGTATTCAGCTTCAACCCTCATTTGAAGGTTCTTCTTTGTGCTATCTGTTACAACTTCCCCTAAAAGCTCAGCAAACTTTGCAGCATGTTCTGCTTCCTCAAAGGCAATTCTTTTATATGCTTCTGCAACTTCAGGATATCCTTCTCTATCTGCCTGACGGCTCATTGCAAGATACATACCAACTTCTGTGCATTCTCCCATAAAGTTTGCCTTTAAACCTTCGATTATTTCTGGATCAACTCCCTTTGCAACTCCAATTCTATGTTCATCAGCCCAAACGAGCTCTCCGTTTTCCTTTGTTATGAATTTTTCCTTTGGCGCACCACATTGTGGACATTTTTCTGGTGCTTCACTTCCTTCATGAACATAACCACAAATTGTGCAAACAAACTTTTTCATCTTCCCATCCTCCCCATAAGAAAATATTTTAAATTTATTCTTTACATTTTATATATTATCATAATTTTTTATTTCTGACAATAGTTTTTTGTAGAAAATTATTTTCCTTTAGGAAGTTATTACAAGTCTAAATTATCCTTTATCTTTTTAACAGAATTTTTTATAACCTTTCCTATATAACTTACATGAAAACCTAAATCATCTGCTATCTCTTGCATTGTTTTACCTTCTAAAAAATACTTTTTTATTATCTCCTCCTGCCTTGATGTAAGGTGCCTAAATGCTTCATATATTCTTCGTATATCCTGTTCTTTAGTTATTTCCTCTAAAATCTTATGTTCAAACTCTTCATCCTTTATTATATCTTCTATTTTTCTATTGGAATCATAATAAAGTTCTTGATTTAATGAAATGTATCCAAAGTTTTTCTGGGCTTGTCTATAAAAACTTCTTATTTCATTTTTTATGTAGGTATAGGCTAAAGTAGAAAACTCTATATCTTTTGAAATATCGTAATCTAAAAAAGCCTTATAAAGTCCTATGCTTGCAACCTGAAAAAGATCAGCATACTCTAACTTACTTTGCCACTTTTTACACAAATTATGTATCAAGTTCTTGTATCTTGAGAAAATTTCATCAAAGGTTACAACTATGTATTCCTCGTTTATTTTAACAAGCTTTTCCTTAACCATCCTTCACCTCGTATGTTCTAAAGTTCTTTATAAATAATTTTATCATCTAATTATCATAAGTAAACTTGTAAATTTGCAAAAAGTAAAAAATCCGGATTAGGTTTTTATCCGGATTTTAGGTTGTAGACAAACTCCCTTTAGTGTTTAGATTTTAAAGTTTTTATGAATTTAAAAATTTATATACTGCATCAAAAACATCATGCTTTTCACATTCAATTGTTATGTTATGCCCGCACTTTTTTAAGATACACTTTTGTTTCACAGAAGATGTAGCTGCGTTATAAAGATAATCAACGCTTGCAATATCCACAGTGCTATCCTTTTCGGACTGAACAATAAATAAAGGTGATTTTACTTTTTTTAAGTTCTTTTTTACCAAGCGATTTAATTTATTAAATTCATGAATTGACTTTACTGGAATTTTATCATACCCTAGAAGGTATTTCTTTTCTTCTTCTGGTCTTTCCTCTGGTGGCCATTTTGCATATCTCATAAAATACTTTATTATAAAGGCAAAGTTCCCTGTTTTGTTTTTTAAGATTAACGGAGGTGATAGAGCTACTACCTTATCTATATCATAATTTTCAGCAATATATAACGCTAATAGTGAACCCATAGAATGGCCTATAACATAAATCTTAGAACAGCTTTCCTTCAAAAAATTTAGTCCCCCTTCAACAGATTTTATCCAATCCTTAAATGTAGATCTTTCCATTTCATCAATTGAAGTCCCATGCCCATGCAATCTAACACCATAAACAGTATATCCCTTTTCATTTAAAAAGTGTCCTAATTCCCTAAGTTCAGCAGGCGTTGAAGTAAATCCATGAATTAAAAGGCACCCTTCTTCTCTGCCCTTTAAAAAATATTCTCTTCTCAAATCTTCTTGATTTAACTGTAAATCTTTCATTCAATCCCCCCTCAGCCTATCTTAATTACAATTATAGAGTAATTTTCTGAAAATTTCCAATTTACTTATTTACTATTTAAACAAAATATCTTAAAATATAATAGAAAGCCTTTTCTATTCTCTTTTTTCTTAAAAATTTTCAAATGTGGGGGGATAACATGAAGGAAAAACTACCTTTTTCGAAACTCGTAGCATATTCATTAGGGCAATTTGGCTGGTCAATTTTATCAGGAATAATAGGAACATACCTTATCTTCTACTATATTCCTACTGAAAAGTCAGGAATTTCTACTTTGATTCCTCAGGTTACTTTTTTTGGTTTTTTAACTATCATTGGTTTAATTACAATGCTTGGAAGATTTTTTGATGCGATAACCGACCCATGGATTGCAACCTTAAGTGACAGATGTAAATCTAAAGATGGTAGGAGAATTCCTTTTATGAAGTATTCTGCTATTCCCTTTACGCTCACAACAGTTCTTGTATTTTGGGCTCCTTTTAATAGTGAAAGTTATTATAACGCCTTATATTTAACAATACTACTTCTTCTATTCTATCTTTTTATGACGATGTATGTAACACCTTATTTTGCGCTGCTTTCAGAACTTGGACATACACCTGAAGAAAGACTTAATCTTTCTACAGCGATTTCCATTACATGGTTTTTAGGCTTTGCCGTTGCTTCTCAGGCCCCTGTTATATGGAATATATTTTTAAATATGGGCTACAATAAAAGAAGTGCTATATTAATCACTTTTTCAATACTTTCATTAATTGCTTTAATATTTTTGCTTATACCCGTATTTACAATAGATGAAAAAAAATATTGTGAAGCAACTCCTTCAGAAATTAAAATGGTAGAATCTATAAAAGCCACTTTTAAAAACAAAGATTTTAAAGTATTTGTTTTTTCCGACTTAGTTTACTGGATAGCAATTACCACATTTCAAAATGCTCTCCTATACTATATAACTATTTTGTTGGACCTTCCTGAAGCTATGTTAGGCATTCTATTGATTTTACTAGGGGTAGGATCCTTTATATTCTATGTTCCGGTTAATTTACTTGCAAAAAAATATGGGAAGAAAAAACTTCTTATCTTTGCCTTTGTTCTTTTTATAGTTACCTACTCATTGGGTTTCTTTTTAGGAAAGCTTCCTATATCCAATACTATTCAAGCATATCTTTTAGTTATTTTTGCCTCAATTCCTATGGCAGTTTTTGGAATATTGCCTAACGCAGTTATTGCAGATATAGCAGAGTTTGATGCTATTCATACAGGTTCTAAAAGAGAGGCAATATTCTTTGGCACTAGGACATTTATGTCAAAGGTTGGTCAGATGCTTTCTATGCTGGTTTTAAGTTCACTTTTACTATACAAAAGAAACGGAAGCAACGAAATCGGTATAAGGTTAACTGCCTTATCAGCCGCACTGTTCTGTTTTTTAGGGCTTATATTGTTTTTAAAATACAATGAACAATATATCCTAATGGGTATTTCAAAGAAGGATAAAAATATAGGTATATAAATAAAAACTTAAACTTAAGTGCCTGGCACTTAAGTTTAAGTTTTTTATATTAGCCTAAGAACATTTTTAAATCATCTTCAACATTTGTTATTCCACCTATTCCAAACTTTTCAACTAAAACTTTAGCAACATTTGGTGAAAGGAAGGCTGGTAGTGTTGGTCCAAGGTGAATATTTTTAACTCCAAGGTAAAGCAATGCAAGAAGAACAGTTACAGCCTTTTGTTCATACCAAGCAATATTGTAAGAGATTGGAAGCTCATTAACGTCGTTAAGACCAAATACTTCCTTAAGTTTTAGTGCAATAACTGCAAGAGAGTATGAATCGTTGCATTGTCCTGCATCAAGAACTCTTGGGATTCCTCCAATATCTCCAAGATCCAATTTGTTATATCTATACTTTGCACATCCTGCTGTTAATATAACTGTATCCTTTGGAAGGGCCTTTGCAAATTCTGTGTAGTATTCCCTTGACTTCATTCTACCATCACAGCCTGCCATTACAAAGAATCTCTTTATTGCACCGCTTTTAACAGCTTCAACAACTTTGTCTGCAAGGGTAAGAACCTGATTATGGGCAAATCCACCAACTATTTCACCCTTTTCGATCTCAACAGGCGGTTTACATCTCTTTGCATGTTCTATAATTTCACTAAAGTCCTTTCTTCCATCTGCACCTTCACTTATATGTTTAACTCCTGGGAAGCCTACAACCCCTGTTGTATATACCCTATCCTTATATGAATCCTTTGGTGGGACTAAGCAGTTAGTTGTCATAAGGATTGGTCCATTAAAGCTTTCAAATTCTTTATCCTGTTGCCACCATGCATTTCCATAGTTTCCTACAAAGTGATGATACTTCTTGAATGCTGGATAGTAATGGGCTGGAAGCATTTCACCGTGAGTATAAACGTCAACTCCTGTCCCCTCTGTTTGCTTTAAAAGCTCTTCAAGATCCTTAAGATCATGACCACTTATCAAGATAGCTGGATTATTTCTAACTCCAATATTAACCTTTGTTATTTCAGGATTTCCATATGTTGAAGTATTAGCCTTATCTAAAAGGGCCATTGTGTCTACTGCATATTTTCCAGTTTCCATTGCAAGAGCAACAAGCTCATCCACAGTTAAACTATCATTTAAAGTTGCCGCAAGTGCCCTTTGCATAAATTTGAAAATTTCGTTATCCTTAAAGCCTAATTGATATGCGTGATAAGCATAGGCAGCCATTCCCTTAACGCCGTAAGTTATAAGCTCTCTTAATGATCTTATATCTTCATTTTCTGTAGAAAGAATTCCTATTTCTAATGCCTTTAAATCAAAGTTATCTTCACTTCCAGTCCAAATAGCTGCATCATGATTAATATCGCTAATATTTATTCCTTTAATTGAAAGAGCATGTTTAATATTATCTCTTACGATAAGTGCGTCCTTAATCTTTTCTACAAAGTAAACTTTATCAAAATTAACATTTGTGATTGTAGCAAACAAACCCTCCATCACAAATTTATCAACATCATCAAATTGAATGCCGTTTTCCTTTGCAACAATGTTAAATAACGAAATGCCCTTTAAAGTATACATAAAAAGATCCTGCATTCTTGCAACATCATCAGTTTTTCCACAAACACCCCTTAGCGCGCAGCCTACACCCTTTGCAGCCTCTTGGCATTGAAAACAAAACATACTCATGTTTATTCCTCCTTTTGATTAATTTTACAATTTAAATATACTACTTTACCCCATCCCAATCAGTGATTTTTATCACATAGTTCATAGTGTAAAATTATTGTAGGACGAAAAAAGACAAAAAATTTAAAAGAGACAACCCCTGTGATAAAATAAAAGTGAAAAAACACACAAACCAATAAGGGGGTGTCTCTTTTGAATAATATTATACAACAACATTTAATAAATTTCACTACTAAATTAATAAAAAATGTTGAAGAAACTATATCAAAAGAATGGGATTTAACAAAACTTGTTGATGTAGTTAAAAAAATGACTGATGAATTAGGAGCAAACATAATAAAGGACTTTTTAGAAGAATTAGATAAAACGATTAAAGAAGATGAAAAAAGGAAAAAGGGATGGGTAGTAGAAAGGAAAGACAAGAAAAAGATTGTAACAATGCTAGGCGAAATAGAATATGCAAGAACGTATTACAAATCTAAGAAGAATGGGGAATATAGATATTTACTTGATGAAATTATAGGGATAAGCAAACATGAGAAGGTAGATAAAGAAGTAAAGATAAAGCTGGTGGAGAACGCAATTAATATGTCCTATGAGGAGAGTAGTAAAATAACATGTCCGGAGAAACTAAGTAGACAGACAGTATTTAATGCAATAAGACAGGTAGGAGAAGTAGAAGTAAAAAGGGAAGTAAAAGAAAAGAGGAAAGTAAGGGTGCTATACATAGAAGCAGATGAGGATCATGTGGCATTGCAGGATGGGAAGAAGGAGATGCCAAGGCTTGTATATATACATGAAGGAAGACAAAGCAAAAATGGGAGAAACGAATTAAAGAATGTATATTACAAAGCATACGTTGGTGTAGAAGCTGAAGAAATATGGATAGATGTAGCGAATTATGTGTATGACAATTATGAAATAGAGAGCATAGAAAAGATATACATAGCAGGAGATGGAGCAAGATGGATAAAGGAAGGAATGGAATGGATTCCGAAAGCGAAATTTGTATTAGATAGATATCATTTGAACAAATACATAATAAGAGGGACAGCAAAGCGAGAAGAATATAGGCAAAAGATATGGGGAGCGATAAATGAAGGGGATAAGAAGGCTTTAAGGGAGATATTTAAGGAGTTAATAAATATAGCAGAAACTAAGACAGAAAAGGAGAGAGCAAAAGAAGCAAGGAGATATATATTAAATAACTGGGGAGGGATAGTAATTGTTATTCGGCAAATTATTTCATCTCAAAAAATTCAAATTAATTTAACCTAAAAAGGATTTAAAATAGCTAAAAATGCAAGGATGAAATAATTTGCACCACAAAAAAACAGAAAAAAAGTCAAAATGTTTAATCCTTAATGAACATAAAAAAAGAGGGGTAACCCCTCATGGTTAAGCTGAAATATTTACTTCAGTCTGAGCTTCGTAAATAAGCTCACTATCAATAACTCTTGTGTTTTTGTTAGCTCCAGCAATCAAGCTCATTCTTGCAATTGCGTTTAGTGGCCTTAAAAGCCCATTAGAGCTTGAATAAAGAAGTTCCAGTGCATCATCAGTGAATATTGGCTCAGTGCAACCAGCAATTTTAAGCATATATGGGATATACAGCTTTACTTCATCTAAGGTTAATCCTTTTAAAGAGTAATTAACAACAATTCTTTGTCTTAGTGCTTCATGCGGTTGCCTTTGAATTTGAGATATAAATTGAGTTTGACCGGAAAGAATAAGAACAGCACAATCTTTAGAGTCCATTTGAAAGTTAAAAATTATTCTTAGATCGTCAAGTATTGAATTTTTAAGGAATTGAGCTTCATCTAATATGATAATAGGAGTTATGTTTTTGCTATGATAATATGTGTATATTGATTCTTGTATCTGCTTGAACATAGAAACCTTTTTAAATGATGGAATAATGCCAAGACCATCACAAAGGGCCTTGTAAAAATCCATAACAGTTAAAGTAGATAGAGGAATATATACACATTTAAAAAGATTAGGATTCAGAGAATTAACAAAATATCTCAAAAGAGATGATTTACCAGAGCCGGGCTCTCCAGTTAAAAGACCAAAACCCTTAACATTTTTTAAGAAGTCGAGTCGTGAAATGGCCTGATTAAAGTCATTAGATTTGAAGAAGAATTTTGTATCTATATCCTTTTGAAAAGGATCAAAAGAAAGACCATAAAAAGCAGTAAACATAATCAAACCTCCTTTGAATTTGTAGAAAAACTTGAAAAATCAATAGGTTTAATATTTCTTTGTCTTTTTACTTTGGAATTGTCAATTTTGTTAACCGGGTAAATAGTGTCTAAAATATGGTTATCATCAGAAAAAATATATGCTTTATCTAAAGAAGAAGGGTCATAACGAACATTAATTCTTTCACCGACATACTTAAAAGGGACTTCAAAGGAAATATTCTGTAGTTGAATAGTGCAATCATTTCTAACCTTGCGAGTAACACGATAGAGGAATAAATAATCAATCTCTTGTTTAGAAGGGACAAATTTTATCTTTTCAATATGCTTCATATATTTTTCAATAGGCTTTTGTTTAATAGATGAATGATAACTGACATTGTAAACACCCTCAACATACTCCTGCAAATATAGATTTAACTCATCGATGGAAGAAAAGTTAGACCAATCGATACTACCAAGCCATTGCTCCTGAAGAGTTTTAAACCACCTTTCGATTTTGCCCTTTGATTGGGGGGAGTATGGTTTTGCAAAACAGAGAATAGTTCCTAAGGAAGCACAGATAAACTCCATTTGTTCAGACTTGTAAACCTTGCCGTTATCAACGAATATTTTCTTAGGAATACCTCTTTTAGATACAGCATCTTTAAAGACTGATAACAAAGATACAAAATTATCCTCAAAAAAAGCTTTGCAACTAACGACTAATCTTGAAGCATCATCTAAAAAAGCAACGATATATGTTTTGTGTTTTTTACCATCGATAGTTAAGTATGGACCAGAAGAAATATCCGATTGCCAGCAGTCGTTAGGATATTCAAATTCAAAGGCCCTTCTTTCGGAAGATTTATTCTCTAAGGGCAAAGAATTTTTGCTTAAAAATCTTTGAACGGTTGACAGAGAAATTTCACCTATAGAAAAATAGCCACGAGCAATTAATTCAAAATAAATGGACTTAGCAGAACGAGAAGGGAATTCGGCCTTACAAGACAAAATAAATTCCTTAGCTTCATTAGATAATTTTCTGAAATTACCCTTATCCTTTCTAAACTTAGGATAAAGACCATTAATACCATACTTTCTATACAAGCGAAGCCAATCCTTAACAGTAGAAGGAGCGAATTCTTTTTTCCCAGTGGGAGTATCATACTGTTTAGCACAAATTTCTTGAAAATATTCTTTTACTGAAGACTGAGTATATGTATTGGTGATAACAGGTGCAATGAGAGAATAACGAAAAAGAGCGATCTTTTGCCTTAAATCCTCATCCATAACAAAACCTCCTTTTTAAGTTATACTAAAATTATGGACAAATTGTTAGGAGCATATCCCTATTAAATTATGTGGGATGTTTAGGATGAGAATAAAATGGAAATAGATGGTTGATATGAAAACAAAATAATGTAAAGCGGGACTTAAAAGGTTCAAAAAATGCTTAAATAAATTGAAAAAGGACTTAAAAAAGCAAAAAAAAGGACACTTCCCCTAATTACACGACTGCTCATCAAGGAGAAAAGAAATATGAAGGCATTGAACTAAAATATGAAGTATTGAAGGATATATTTCTTCTTTCAAAAGAGATGATGTATTTAATTAAAATACCAAAGTTATTAAAATCAGCCTCAGGATAAATATCAGTAGAATAAGCAAAGAAGGCTTTAATTTCATTAAATTTAGAGATAAATCTTTTGTGGAATCTACTTAAAGAAGCAGTATTAAGAGCACAGAGGGAGTTAAATTTTTTAACCTGAGAAAGAATTTCACTATATGAAGAACCAAGAACAAACTTAAGGAACAGAAGAAAAAGAATAGTATAAAAAGAGTATTGAAAATATGGGACAAGAAAGTGAGGTAAAAGAGCATGAGTTTTTTTACAAGATGGACATTTAACACGTAATACTTTGATTTTGTAAGTTCCAAATACGGTAATAACGTTACGATAATAGTATCCATGCCTATGGAGTTTACCCATATAGCCACAATTTTTACAGCCATATTGAGTTGGATAGAAAGATGCTTCCCCTAAAAACAAATATTGATGAATAAAGTTAGAAAATTTGGATATAATCATAATTAAAGAACAACAAAATTTCAGATTTAGGGGAAAAGCGGTGATTGAGAATTTGGCTTTTCCCCTATATTTTTGTTGTTCAGTTTAATATGATTATTTGTAAAAAACTAAAAATTATGCATTGTTGAGGATAAAGAAATTTGACTTGAAAGAATGCAATTTATTTCATCCTTTAGAAACATGCGAGGTTAAAATAATTTGCATTTTTGAATTGATTTTTAGATGGAATAATGTGCTGTTTAACAAGTAATATATAAAGAGGACGAGGATGTAATAGGATGCAGTGCAGAAGGACATATAAGCCATGTATTATCAGCGAGATTAAGCAGTAGGCCATTAGGATGGAGTAAAGAGGGATTAAAGATAATGGCAAAGCTAAGGGTATTTAGCAGGAATGGAGGTAATTTAAGGGAAATAAGTATATACAAGGAAGATATTGAAACATTTAAATTAAATAAAAAGAAGATAAAAGAAACAATTAAAAGAATAAATAATTCTTCACGAGAAGGAATAAATAATATAACAATATTAAATATTGGAAAAGTAGAGACTGTAAAAGATTTTGTGTAAATAGATTAAAAACCTCTTTCTTGGTAAGAATTAAAATATAAACTAAGAAGGAGGTTTTTAAATGTCACTATTAACAAAAGAACAACTAAGAGGATTTATTAAAGAAAACAATCTTCAAACTGTGCCTGACATTTACAACGCTCTAAAAGAACTTTTTAAAGAAACTCTTCAAGAAATGCTTGAAGCTGAGCTTGCAACTAATCTTGGTTATGAAAAGTATGAGAAAAAAGATAAAGAAACAACTAATTCAAGAAATGGATATTCTCAAAAGACAGTTAAAACTCAATTTGGAGAAATGGAGCTTAACATCCCAAGAGATAGGGAGGGAGAATTTGAACCAATAATCGTCCCAAAACACAAAAGAGATATATCAGGTATTGAAGAAAAAATAATTTCCCTTTATGCACGAGGTATGTCAACAAGAGACATACATGAACAAATAAAAGATATATATGGCATAGAAGTTTCAGCTGAAATGGTAAGCAAAATAACAGATAGAATAATCCCTGAAATTAGAGAATGGCAATCAAGGCCTTTAGAAAAAATTTATCCTTTTATCTTTATGGATGCAATACACTACAAAGTAAGAACCGAGAATCACATCATCAATAAAGCTGCCTACATAGTCCTTGGAATTACAATAGAAGGCACAAAAGACATACTAGGGATTTGGATAGGTGAAAATGAAACCTCAAGATTCTGGCTAGGAGTATTAAATGAACTAAAAAATCGAGGAGTAGAAGACGTATTGATATTCTCAGTTGATGGATTAAGTGGCTTAAAGGAAGCAATTGAAGCAACATTCCCAAAGGCTGAAATTCAAAGATGCATAATCCACCAGCTAAGAAATTGCTTTAAGTATGTATCATATAAACATCTTAAAGAGTTTAGTAAAGATTTTAAAGCAGTATATCAGGCAGCAAGTGAAGAAATTGCAAGAGATAAATTTGAAGAAGTAAAGAAAAAATGGCAAAGCTCTTATCCGTTTGCGATAAAAAGTTGGGAAAACAACTGGGAAGTATTAATTCCATTTTACAAATTTCCGGAAGAAATAAGGAAGATAATGTATACAACGAACATAATAGAAGGATTTCATAGACAATTAAGGAAGGTAACAAAATCAAAGGCTATATTTCCAAATGATGAATCGCTAGAAAAGATGTTGTTTTTAGTAGCAAAGAATGTAATGAAAAAATGGACACAAAGATATAAAAACTGGGACATGGTATTAAACCAATTAATGATAATGTATCCAGAAAGAGTGGAGAAATTTATAAGATAAAACCCCCGCCGCAAAAAATTTTTAGTTTAAGCCTTAGTCGACCTAGGTCTCCCAAGGCTTAAACTAAAAAGCTCAAATTACCCCTAATAACATAGTATAACCAAAAATATTCAATCTCATGCATAAAAGATTAAAAAACTGTAAATAATATTAATGTATTAATCATTAACTTAGGGCAAATTCTTACCAAGAAAGAGTGCAAATTATTCTAAATACACAAAATTATTTACACTACCGAAAAGTAACGCCAATGTATAAGATATTAAAATCAATTAAATATGAAAATATAATTTAAAGTTTAAAAGTTTACGAAAGTCTTGATTTTAAACATTTTAGGGGGTTGTCTATAAAAATTAACCTACAATATCTTGACACTATCCACATAGTTAAATTTGATGAAAAAAATTTTGTTTTAGGTTATAATATAATTAAAATACCATTGAAGGGATGATTGACATGAAGTGGTTATATAAGCTGGAAAATAAATATCATAAATATTCAATAAAAAATTTAATGTTGTATATCGTAACTTTAACCTTCGCAACCTATTTAGTATCTACCTTTAATCCATCTATCATCGATAATTTTATGCTCATTCCAAGTCTTGTTTTAAAAGGACAAGTTTGGCGCCTTATAACCTTCCTCTTTATTCCACCAACCTTTAGCCCCCTTTGGCTTATAATAACCCTCTATTTTTATTACATGATAGGCACGTCCCTCGAAAATTATTGGGGTTCCTTTAAGTTTAACCTTTATTACCTTATTGGAACTTTAGCAACAATAGCAGCCATGTTTATAACCGGAGGATATGGAACATCCTTTTATCTTAATCTATCGTTATTTTTAGCCTTTGCTTATCTTTTCCCTAATATGGAGATACTTTTATTTTTCATCCTTCCAATAAAGGTAAAATATATCGGATATGTTTATTGGATATCCCTCGCATACGCTGTTTTATTTAGTCCTTTCCCTTCAAAAATTACAGCTCTTTTCTCCATCGTTAACTTTTTAATATTCTTTGGAGATGAAATATTTACAAGGACAAAAACAAGAAGATACTCATACTTAAGAAGAAAAGAATTTAAAAGCAAACTTCCAAAGTCAAAAAATTATCATCATAAATGCACCGTCTGCGGTATAACCGATGCAGATGATCCTACTATGGAATTTAGATATTGTTCAAAATGTGCTGGGAAGCATGCATATTGCTCAGAGCACCTTTATAATCACGAACACATTACAGAAGAAGAGGAATTAAAATCAAAAATTATAGAATTTAAACCAAAGAAGAAAGAATAAGTAGAGGAGGAAATATTAATGGATACTCACTGTTTAACAATACTAAAAAGTGAAGTTAAACCTGCCCTTGGCTGCACTGAGCCCGTAGCTGTAGCCCTATGTTGTGGGAGGGCAAAGGATGAACTTAATGATATCCCTGATAAAGTTGAAGTTTTTGTCAGTAAAAATGTTTTAAAAAACGGAATGGGGGTTTATGTTCCAAACACTGATATGGTAGGTCTTGATATTGCAGCTGCTGTAGGAAGTTTAATAGGAAACTCCCACAAAGGGCTTAATATACTTGAAGATGTAGATGATAAATTGCTTTCAGAGGCAAAAAATTTTTTAAAAAATGATAAGATTAAAATCTTTCTCAAGGAAACTAAGGACAAGCTATATATTGAATCTATTCTGTATAAAGGGGATTCCTATGTTAAAGTTATCATCAAGGATAAGCATGATAGGATAATATATGTTGAAAGAAATGGAAATGTGATTGTAAAGGATGAAATAGAAGAAATCGCCGTATCCTCTAAAAGCCACAGGCTATCAATAAAAGAAATATATGAATTTGCCACATCAGTAAATTTTGAAGAAATAGCATTCTTACTAGAAGGCGTTGAAATGAATAAAAAAATTGCACAGGAAGGTTTAGACAAAAATTATGGCCTTAATGTTGGTAAAAACATTATTCAAAATATCAAAAAAGGAATTTTGTCTGATGACATTCACAATTTTGCTATGGCCCTAACAGCAGCCGGAGCAGACGCCAGGATGTCCGGAGCAACCTTGCCTGTTATGAGCAGTGCAGGAAGTGGTAATCAGGGGTTAACTGCAATATTGCCGGTGGTTGCAGTTTCTGAAAAATTAAACTGTAGCAAAGAAAAGCTTGCTAGAGCTATTGCAATAAGTCATTTAATAACCTACCATATAAAAACCCATTTAGGAAGACTTTCACCTGTTTGTGGATGCGGTGTCGCTGCAGGTATTGGTGCAAGCTGTGCAATTACTTATCTCTTAGGTGGAGCATATGATAATATAACTAAAGCAATAAAGAATATGGTTGCTAACCTTACTGGAATTGTATGCGATGGCGCTAAACCAAGCTGTGCCCTAAAACTTGCAACATCAGCATCTGCTGCAGTTCAGTCAGCACTTCTTGCTGTTTCAGGAATTGAGGTATCAAAACATGACGGAATAATTGAAGATGATGTTGAAAAAACGATAATTAACCTTGCCAAGATTGGAACATTAGGAATGTCTGTAACAGATGATGTAATACTAAACATAATGATAAATAAGTGCTAAGAGGATGCAAAGCATCCTCTTATTTTACGGTCTTTACTATTTCAACTCCATTTCCTGCCATTATCATTAATGCAACTATATTTAAAAGTTCTGCATAGTGATATCCTAAATCATAAGTTTCTACTGCACTTATTGGCACTATAACCCTTGCTTTTATATTTTTCATGTTAAAATATGCCTTTAAGGTATTGGCAAATTGTTCAACACATATATCTGTGCAGTCACCTACGATTATAAAATTTTTAATCTGAGGATTATTCTTTAGCCAATCTTGAAACTCATCCTCTAAAAAACCATTAGTAGAATTTTTGTTAATTATTTTTAGTTCTGCTACCTCTTTTAATTCATCCACAACCTCGCTTTCCCATGTTCCTCTTACACAATGACTTGGATATGAACTAAACTCAGGGGAATCCTCACTATGGCTGTCAGCAAAAGCAATGGCTTTTATTTCATTTTCTTTGCAAAGCCTTAGTATTCTTTCTGTTTCTGGGATCAAAGCCTTTATTCTTGGACTTGAGAGGTTTCCCTCCTTGCAAAATCCGTTTATCATATCAACTATAACTAAAACTGTTTCTTTTGAATTTAATTCCTTAATATCTAAGTCAGGTCTTTCCTCTAAAAATTTTTTCATTTCCTCTAAAGCATCTAAAGCTTTCTTTTCATCAAGCCCCATACTATTCCTCCTTATCACGTTATTATAACATTTTTACAACCATTATTTACGGCTATTTCTTTTAACTTTGTCATAAAATCATCCGTTGGACTTTTTATTCTTGAAAATTCCTTCCTTACGCCTAAAGGTCTAAACTTTATAAGCTTGTATCTTATTTTGTCATCAATATTTGCTATCATCTTGCTTATACTATCAATATTGTTAACATTATCTAAAACATCTGGAACTACAACTGTTCTCACTTCATATAGTTTTCCTATGCTTCCAAGATAGATTAAATTCCTCAAAACATTTTTATTGCTTTTTCCTGTAAGCATGATATGTTCCTTTTCATCATAGGATTTTACATCAAGCATGACTGCATCAGTTAAATTCAATAAATCATTAAATTCTTCAAACAAAATATATCCGTTAGAATCAATAAAGCAAGTTAGGTTTAAATTCTTTATTTCTTTAAATAATTCCTTCAAAAATTCAGCATAAAGCATACATTCCCCACCGGATACAGTTACCCCTGATAAAAAAAGTTTATATTTATAAACCTCATTTAAAATTTCTTTAACCGACATATATTTAACTTTAGGCGAGCTTAGATTGGGGCATTCTTTTATACACAAATCACACTTTACACAAAGAGCTTCCTTCCATAAAACCTTCCCATCAATAATATTTAAAGCACCCTTTGGACAAACTTCCAGGCAAATTCCACAGTTATTACATAAGTTTATCGTTTCTGGGTTATGGCAATAAAGACAGTTAAAATTACATCCTTGAAAAAATAAAGAAAATCGGTTCCCAGGCCCATCAACACTACTAAAGGGAATTATTTTATTAACAGGTGCCTTCATATTTTCCTTACCTTTCTTTCAAGAATCCTTTGATTTTTAACTGAACCAAGTCCTAATACAACAGCATCGTTATAAACTTGTTCACCCTTTTCTAGCTTTTCTATGTCTGATTTTTTCACAAGATAACCTGTAATCCTTATAACATCGCTATCGTTCCCATAAAAGGATATATACCTTAAACCGCTTGCAAAGGAACCCTTTATAATATCTAAGATAAACTCCGGGTTGTTTTTTGCTGTAACATCAAAGCTAAAGACATCCCCTATTCCAGAAGGGAAATATTTATGAAAAGGTGCAGACTGTAAAAGATGCTGTGGAAGCTCTGGCTCCTCACCAATTGGAATTCTGCATCCTGGACTTATTCCTTTATCTGTATCAATGCCAACTTGAGCATGAAGAAGGAAATTTCCGTTAGAAAACTTGCAGAAATTATTTTTATGTTTTTTTACTTCTTCGTCTAACTTTTCTATTATTTTTATACCAAGTTCATTAGCATATTTTCCATGACCAAACCTTTCAAAAGCATTGTTTGAATTTATAAAATAATTAACACACTCTGCAAGACCAAAAATTCCGAACATAGCTGTAAACCTATCCTTGTCTATAAGCCCCTCCTTAACGAGGAAGCTGCTTTGGAAAAAGTTTGACTCTTCAACTAAGAATCTTATTCTTTCATCCATGTAGTTTGCCATCACATCAACTGCATAGGGTAAGATATTATCTAAAAAATCAAATTCATCCTTTGCCTTTTTAGCAAGATAGGCAAGATTAAGTCTAACAAGAGTATAGCTTCCTCCTCCTACTGGCAGCCCATTATAACAGCTGGCTATAGCATAGTTTTCACCCAGATCCTTTATAAACATATCATGATTTGCAAAACTTGGTTTTGCTGTATCTAAGGATGTTAAAACTGCTTCAATTGCAAAATCATCATCGGTTTCATCACTATACTTTAAAGTTATATTGGGAACTGAATTTTGAAGTTCCCTCGTTATTTTTAAAATTATTTCTCCTGCCTTTGTTCTTTTAGGACCTATATTAGCATGACAAAATGAATCAGTAATTGTCCTATCGATATGCTCTAAAAATAATTTTATAGCTTTATATGCCTCCTTCTCATCTTCAATAAAGGGTTCAAGCAAATAATCTATGTTGCCTATATAAACTGGGAAGCTTGTTATCGAGGGAATATGCTTATATAATATTAAAAGATTATTAGTAGCCTCCCATATATCATTTGGAGGATTAAGTCTTAAAAAATCACTTCCATTTTTTAAAAATTTTTCAAAGTCAACAACTATATATCTTGGCCTATATGGAGCATTTCCTTCATTAAGATCGCAAATTATTCCTTCTTCCTTTAAATTCTTTACTTCATCGCTTATATTAAGAACATTTAATGAATTTTCTGCAGCCCTTGCAAGGGATATAAGCTTTTGATGATAGGTTTGAGTAAAATCTTTGATTATATTTAAAACATTATCCATAACATCACCCCTGACCTGTTCTTAATTTTATTATAACAAACTATTTTATGCTTTGCAGTAATTTATTGACTTGGAAAAATTTATCTGAGATAATTTTATTAGAAGGTCTGTTAAATAATTAACTTAAATTGAGGTGGGATTATGCAGCTGAAATTGGCTAAGATAATAAGCATCATTACTACTGTTCCGAGTTTTGCTTTATTTGTAATTTTGTTCATCCATAAAAATACAACAATTTTTAACGATATAAAATGGCTATACTTTTGTATTTTATTTTTAACTTTAATTCCTATATCTTCATACTTTGTTCAAAACTTCATTCCATCCATTAAAGCACAAGGGCGAAGTGGTGAAAGAAAATTAGCTTTTATTTTTGCATTACTCTCTTACATATTAGGAACAATATTAGTTTTTTATTTTAATGCACCTTATAAAATAAAAATAATCTTCTTATCCTATCTTTTATCAAGCATTATTTTGACATTTATAAATAAAGTAATAAAAATAAAGGCCAGTGGCCACGCCTGCGGAATTGCTGGCCCCTTAACCTTTACCTTTAGCTTTATTGGATATAAAACTATAATATTATCTATTGCCTTACCCTTAACATGGTGGGCAAGGCTAAAGATGAACCGTCATACTTCTAAAGAATTATCCCTTGGAACTTTAGTTGGCATTTTATCAACATTGGCAATCCTAATAATATTAAATGGATAGGTCCCCACCTATCCATTTACTTTTTCTAATATTTTATTTATTATTGGTTCAAATATTTTGGAGATATTATCTTTATTTTCGTTATATAATTCTAAATTATTCATATCTTCATTCATCGGAATTTCTCCAAGAAGTTCAACACCCAAATCCTTTATAAACTTTTCAGTATCTCCTTTAAATAGTTTAATCTTCTTTCCACAATCTGGGCAAACAATATAGCTCATATTTTCAATTACACCTAAAACATTTATATTCATCTTTCTTGCCATGTTTATCGCCTTTGCAACAATCATTGAAACCAAATCCTGCGGAACTGAAACCATTATAAGTCCGGTAATTGGAATAGATTGCATTATCGTTAGGGCAACATCCCCTGTTCCAGGTGGCATATCGATTATAAGATAATCTAAATCACCCCATAGAACCTCATTCCAAAACTGCTGAACTACGCCTGTTATTATGGGCCCCCTCCAAATTACAGGCTGATTTTCATCCTCCATTAAAAAGTTTAAAGACATTGCCTTTATTCCATCATCAGTTTCAACAGGAAAAATAAATTCTTCGTTACCTGTTGCCCTTTTATCTTTAATGCCTAAAAGTCTTGGAATGCTTGGGCCTGTTATATCTGCATCTAAAATGCCAACCTTGTAACCTTTTTCTCTTAACTTTTTTGCAATAAGAACTGAAACAGTAGATTTTCCAACTCCACCTTTACCGCTCATTACAGCAATAACCTTTTTAATGTTGTTGTTTGGATTAAGCTCAATTGTGCATGTTCCAGCATCTTTACTGCTGCAGGTTGCAGCTGAAGGACATGTATTGCAATTTGACATAATATCACCTCATTTTTAGCATTTGACATTTATATATTAACTCTTTATATTATTTTTGTCAAATGCCCATATACTTTTCCATTACTTTTTTTATATCATTGCTGCAGCATTTTCCCTTTGGATTGTTTATTTCACAATTACAATTTTTCATTGCACCGGTTTTTATTATCACATCCTTCAAAGTATTGGCACCATCTTCTATAGCCCTTTTTATATCTTCTTCTGTTACCCTGCTACAATAGCAGATATATTTAGGATTAGCATCCCTTTTAAACCACACTGGGACCTTTACATCTTCCTTTTTATATATTACATCATCTGAATAATACACAACATCACAATCCTCATTAAGGCAAATTGAATAATTTAAATCCTTGACCAATTTATCTTCCTTCACAAGATGTTTTACGGTTTTTAAACTTACTCCTTCCCCCTTCATATTGCATTTTGGGCATTTTTTTACTAATGCTTCAACTGAAGCCTCCTTAGGTCCTCAGCAGGATCTTGAATTGTTAATCATAATATCACCTACCTATAATTTTTAGATAGTTCTATGTAGTGTTTTGCAGAATTTTTAAGATATTCTATTTCCTCTTCAGTCAATTCCCTAATAACCTTTGCAGGTGAACCCATACATAAAACCCTTGGAGGTATTTTTTTGTTTTGGGTTACCAAAGAACCTGCACCTATAATAGTATATTCTCCAATTTCTGCATTATCTAAAATAATTGAACCCATACCTATAAGAGAATAGTCCCCTATTTTACAACCATGAATAATGCAGTTATGCCCTACTGTTACATAGTCACCTATTATTGTCGGACTTTGTCCGGTTGAGGCATGAACAGTAGTATTATCCTGAATATTGGTTCCTCTACCGATTTTTATACTATTTACATCTCCCCTTAATACAGCATTAAACCATACATTAGAATCCTCACCAATTTCAACATCTCCAATGATATGGGCACCCTCTGCAACAAAAGCAGTTTCATGGATTTTAGGCAAATAATTTTTATATTTATGCTCCATAAATACTCCTCCATATATCAAGTATTTTCTAAATTCTACGATAAAATAATTGTAATAAAAAATCAATATGAATGTTTATTTTGTTGAAATCTGTCGAATTTATATGTATAATATAAACATAAAATTCCTTTTGAAAGGAAGATAAAGATTGAAAAAAGTTAATTTAGGCGCATTTAAAATAGTGTTAATTTACGTTATATTAAGTATAGCTTGGATTTTTTATTCAGATATTTTTATAGTTAAATACGCAAATCAAAGGGCATTTTGGATTAAAATTTCTATTTTGAAGGGTTTCTTCTTCATATTTATAACAGCTGTTCTCCTTTATGTATTAATAAAAAAAGAGACCGAAAGAAGAATAAAAATATGGAAGTATTTTGCAACATACGATATAATGACGGGAGCCTATAATCGCAATGCCGGCCTTGAGATTCTAGAAAAAATATTCGAAAAGCATAAAAAGGAAAATAAAGATCTCTCTATCATCTATGCTGACATCAATAACCTTAAACAAGTAAACGATACATTGGGACATCATGAGGGTGATAGATTAATTATTAATGTCGCAGATGTTTTAAAAAAGAATATAAGAAATTCAGATTATGTAGTAAGAATAGGTGGAGATGAATTTTTAATAATTCTGCCTAATTGCAACAGTCTAAAGGCAGAAAATATAATAATTAGGATAAAGGAAGCATTAAACGAGCTCAATTTAAAAAATCAAAAAGTTGAGCATAGCGTAAGCTTTGGTGTTGCATCCCTTGAGGATTTTTATAAAACAACCGATGAAATGATCGCCTTTGCAGATATGATGATGTATAAGGATAAAAAAAACTATAAAGAAATCAATCTTCAACCAGCATAAAAAAATAGCCGCAAAAGCGGCTATTTTTTAAACCTTTTTTTCTTTGGCCAAATTTCTTTTATTTCGTTTATTAAAGCTAAAACTGCCTCTATTGTTGTAACTAAATCAATTCCTTCCTTTGAAGCAGCAGCTTCTCCATTTGGATTAATTAGTTTATCTACATAGTCTATCTTTTGTTTTGCTGAAGTTGTTATTTGACTAACATTTTGCAGTGATTCATCTATATTCTTTTTATTGTCTTTTAATATGGAATTTGCACTATCAAGTAACTCGTTTAATTTTTTTAAAGTTTTAACAAGATAAAATGTTATAAATATGAGCAAAACAGCAATTAAAGTTAAAAGTAACCCCTGAGGCGTTATCGTTAGTGTCATAAGTTCACCTCTTATTCATTTGGATTTTCTTCCGTAAAGCCTTCCATATTTTCCTGTGAATATGGCGTTTCCTCTATATTAGCTTCTACGTTTACAGGTTCTTCCTTTTTGGTAAACTTTTCTTCAACCTTTTCCTTAACTAGTTTAGTTGTTTCCTTTATCTTCAAAGCAGCCTTCTTTGATGCTTCCTTTACTTCTTCTTTAATTTCTTCCCTTGTTTCCTTTCCTGACTTAGGTGCTGTTAAAATTCCTGAAACTAATCCTACGACGCTTCCTATAGCTGCACCTATAGCTAACCCCTTCTTAAGATTTTCCTTTGCCTTTTTCTTGCCTTTAAAATCAAAGTCGATTATAACCTTTTTCGACATACCCATCCCTCCTTGTTTAGTTAATTATAGCACTTTATGTAGATATTAGCAATAATCCAAAAATTAATTTGTTGATACAATTATAATATTCATCATAATAAAAAGTGTTACAAAAACAACATTTAATTTTGACATATACCCATTTAGGGTATATAATTGATTAATGTATAATTAATCTTAGAAAGGGGATTTATATGTTGATATTAAACTCTAACAATGAGATAAAAGATTTCATATCATCCAATCAAATGGCAATATTATATTTTACAGTGGAAGGATGCAATGTTTGTAAAGTTTTATTACCTAAAATAGAAGAAATGCTTCAAAAATATCCAAACGTAAAACTTGCAAAAATAGATGTGTCAAAAACCCTTGAAGCCGCTGGTGCTTATTCTGTATTTGCTTATCCAACTATACTTTTATATTTAGAAGGCAAAGAATACGCAAGGGAATCAAGATATGTTAGCGTAGAAGTTTTTGAGGAAACTATAAAAAAATACTATAATCTGCTTTTCAGCTAAAAAGGCTGCTAAATTGCAGCCCCTTCTTTTTTACCTAGATTTTCTTTTTTATCGTATTTACTTAAAAGATACATAAAAATGCTCGCAGCAGAACTTAAAATAAATATAAGTGGCCAAACATTTCTTACTCCATATTTTTGTATGAATCTTCCCATTATCAATGGGCTAATCCCATGTCCTAAACCTTGAACTATAGACATAAGTGAATTAAACCTTCCTCTGTGGGAGGCTGGAGTATGATCTGCAATATAAACTCCCGAATTTGTGGCATGCAGTATTTCCCCAAGCGTCCAAATAAATGTCGACAAAATATAAGGATAGAAACTTACAAAAAAATATTGTATGCCAAAGCCGATTGCAAAAAATATTCCTGCAATCGTTATATTTAATATAGCTTTATTTTTTCTTGTTATGTGAATGATTATCGTTGTAAACGTTATTACAACAGTTGCATTTATTGAATTTATTATGCTCATAAACCTTGCAGCATTTTCGCCGTAAACGTCCTTTAATTGTATCGTCGTTGAAAAGTTAACCTGGGCATAAGAAAAGGCAAAAATTGAAGAAATAAGAGCAAAATATAATAATTCTTTTCTTTCAAATAATACTTTAAAGGTATTGCCTTCCTTTGGTCTTTCCATCTCGTCAAGTTCGTCATGTTTAATTTCAGGTTCCCTTACAAAATACCATATAAAGAACACTGATAAAAATATAGCTACTGCGTTCCCTATAAAAATTAGATTAAAGTAATTTATATATAAAAATCCTGCTATCAACGGACCAACTGCAAATCCAACGTTTATTCCAAGATAAATTAACGAAAATGCTTGTTTTCTGTTTTCTTTGTTTGTAAGGTCCGTTACCATAGCGCTGTTTATAGGCTGTGCAGCACCATTCAAAACTCCAAATAAAATAACAAACCATGGAATCATGGTTTTATCAATAAAGGCACAGGCTAGGATAAAAAGCCCTGCAATAGTCTGGCAAAAAACGAAAATGCTTTTTCTTCCATATTTATCAGCAAGTTTTCCTCCCAAGATTGAACCTGGAAGATATGATGCCGCTGCAAGGCTTATAAATTCCCCCGCAGCCTTCGGCGACATTTTAAGCTTATCGGTTAAGAGCATAGTCATTAATGGGAAGACAAAGTTTCCCATGCTGTTTATAACCCTTGCCAAAAATAAAAAATATATATCCCTCGGAAGTCCTATATATGGTGAAAAAAATTTTTTAAATAAATTCATTTTCAGCCCACCCTTCAAAGCTCTCATTCTTTTCTAAAATCCTTTAACCATTCCCCTTGGTATGTAAGATATCCTTCTTCTCCTTTAAAAATCCCATCGTAAAGAATATTATTGCATAAAAGTTCTATTGTTTTTCCACCTTCAGTTTCAAAGGTTATAGAAAATTTTGTTCTATTTAGGTTACGACTCACATGATAAGGAATATTTACCGTTCTTATCATAAACGCCTTTTTGTCTATAACTTTTGCTCGTATCGTCTTAACTGGTGACAATAAATTTTTTAAATATCTTATTAATATTAAAAAAATAATAATTGCCATCAATATAGTTATTATATTTTGAATTACTATTGTAAAAAAATATATTGCCATATAAATCACCTGCTAATTTTTTCATAATATTACTATTCTATATAAATTTATAAATTCCTTTAAATCGATGTCAAAAAATTTTTACCTTAATATACTAATATAAGAAAGCCTTTGAGGTTGATTAATATGTATTTTAGAAATTTAGTAGTAGGAGTTAATACATTAGTCCCTCTTAAAAATGGGAAATTAACAAGATACATTAATTTTGATAACGCTGCAACCACACCTCCATTTATAAACGTCATGAATGCAATAAATAGTTTTGCCCCATGGTATTCATCTATCCACAGGGGAACAGGGTATAAATCTGTATTTTCAACAGAAATCTATGAATCATCAAGAGAAAAGGTATTAAACTTTGTAGGTGCTGATTCAAAACTTGATACCGTAATTTATGTTAGAAATACAACTGAGGCGATAAATAAGTTATCAAACAGATTATGTAAAGATAATAAATGCGTAGTGCTTTCTACATTTATGGAACACCATTCAAATGACCTTCCTTGGAGGGGGAAGTTTAAAGTTGATTATATTGAAACCGATGATTGTGGAAGGCTTTTGCTGGATGATTTAGAAGGTAAACTTAAAAAATACGATGGAAAAGTTAAACTTGTAGCTGTAACTGGAGCTTCAAATGTAACAGGTTATATTAATCCTTATTATGAAATTGCAAAATTAGCACATAAATATGGGGCATTTATTTTAGTGGACGGTGCTCAGCTTATTCCCCACAGAAAATTTGATATGAAATCCCATTCAGATGATGAACATATAGACTTTATAGCCTTTTCTGGGCATAAAATGTATGCTCCCTTTGGTGTCGGTGCCCTAATCGGTCCTAAAAGGATTTTTGAAAAGGGGGAACCTGATTTAAAGGGCGGAGGAACCGTTAAGGTTGTCTCCCATGATTTTGTAATATGGGAGGATCCACCTTCTAAAGAAGAGGCAGGAACGCCAAATCTTATGGGAGTTGTGGCACTCATTGCTGCAATTGAAACCCTTCAAAATATAGGAATGGATAAAATAGATGAATATGAAAGAATCCTTTTAAAATATGCAAATCATATTTTATCCCAATTTAATGATGTAGAACTTTACTGTCCAAATATTAGTAATAAAGTAGCTATTATTCCCTTTAATATCAAGGGTATATATCATGGCAAAGTTGCAGAAATACTTTCTGACTATTTTGCAATTGCTGTAAGAAGCGGATGCTTTTGTGCTCAGCCATATATTCAAAGGCTTTTAAGGATAGATAAAGAAAAAATACTAAAAATAGCAAAAAACCCAGACTCTAAAAGACCAGGAATGGTAAGATTAAGCTTTGGACTTTACAACACCTGCGATGAGATTGATATCCTTGCAAGGGCTATAAGATTTATTATAGCTAATAAATCCTATTTCCTGTCAAATTGAGGGTGATAATATGAAAAACACATGGGTTAGCACAAAAAAGATAATCGCCATAATGCTCACTGGCGTATTTTGCTTTCTTAGTATAAAGGGTGTTATCAGCTCCACAGAATTTCTAACAGTTTTTACTATGATAATTTCCTTTTATTTTGGTCAATCGACTGCAAGGGATACTTTAAAGGATACTAATTTTTTCAAAACTATTGAAAATCATGTAAATGATGAGAATGAGATAGAAAACAATAATCATAATTAAACAGTAAAAATCGCCTCCGAAAAACAATTATGGAGGCGATTTTTATGTCCTTTAAATGTAAATTATGGTAAATGTCTAATCCCTGTAAACAAGATTATATTGATTATTATTCCTTTTATAAATTGCATCCACTTCTTCTATTATAAAACCTGTTATATCTTCTTCATATTCAAAGGCTGCTGAGATGCCACAACTTGAACTTAAAACCCTTGGAGTTGGCATAAGCTTTACATCTATGCCTTTATCCTTCAGAAACCTTTGAAACTTAAATGCTCCGTTTTGTGTGTAGAAAGTTACTATATATTGCATCTTGTCACCTACTTAAAGTTAAAAGTATTCCCTCATCATTTTCTACAACTTCAACATTATATCCGCTATTTTTAGCAAATCTTTTTATATTTTCCCTTGCTGTTGCATTGTCTACCAAAACCTTAACTCCATCAGGCGAAGCTTCAATGGCCTTCTTTGTTAAAAGAACAGGCTCTGGGCAGGATCTTCCCCTTGCATCAACTAAATTACCCTTCAACTTTAACTCCCCCTTTAACTTTAACATTAACTTCCCTTTCTATGTTAAAGTATCCTATAAGTGCAACTATTATAAACCCTATAATAACCGCAATTTTCCCGTTTGGAGTAGGTCCATCTGGAGTTGAAGCAAGCTTAAAGTTATGGGCAAAGGCTGCTCCAACAAGCATTCCAAGAACTGTAATAGCAGAATCTATATTGCCTTCTCCTGATAATATAAGCTGTCTTAATGGACATCCACCAAGTAAAACTGATCCAAAACCTGCAAGTCCCATTCCAAGGAAGTTCCATAAAGCATCATTATGGGCAACAGGCTGCTTTACAAAACCTATTGTAAACTTTCCAATAGCAATATTGCCCAATAGTGCAGCAACAAAGATTGCAATAAACCCTGAAATTAAATACCAGTCTTTAAATAATATAAGGTCCCTTATTCCTCCAACCATACACATTCTTGTTCTTTGGGCAAACCCTCCAACTATAAGTCCAGCAACCAAAGCTAAAAATATTGGTGCATGCATAGAGCCTGGTCCCTTTTGACTAAAGAATATAAAGGTTGGCGCTGCTAAAAGCAATATTAATAAACCTATGTTAATTGCTGGTAATAAAAACCCTTCTGCTTTGTTTAAAGTATACGTTCTTTTTAATGTAAATCCTTTGTTTAAGAATATTATTCCAATATATATGCCTGCTGCAAAGCCTATAAGACCAACAACTGCATTTAAGTCTCCCCCTGCGATTCTTAAAACCATCCTTAATGGGCAACCTAAAAACATTAACGCACCTATCATAACTATAAAACCAAGAACAAATCTTACAAGTGGTGACGAGCCTCCCCTTGCATTAAATTCCTTTTTCCCATAGGACATCAAGAAGGCTCCTAAAACAATCCCTATAATTTCTGGTCTTATATACTGAACAAGTTCTGCCCTATGAAGTCCAAGCCCTCCGGCGATATCCCTTATAAAGCAGGCAATACAGATACCCATATTTACTGGATTGCCAAACTTTACAAGTAATACTGCTAAAAGTCCCACAATAAGACCATTGATAATGATTAACCTTTTATCCTGCATAACCATCCCCCTTTTTTATATTTTCAATTTAATTATATGGCAATAGATAAAACATTAAAAATCGTTAATTTTTATGAATATTAAGACAATTATTGATTTTATTGATAAAGTCTGAAAAGCTTGAAATTTATTTTAAATATAAAAAAAAGCTATGGCAAAGGCCATAGCAAATCACATAGCAATCTTATCAACAATTGCATGCTGTGTGGTCAAGTTTTGATTTAGAATCTCATATAATCTTTCCAATCTATCTTTATCAAGGGGAGGAACATTTTCTAATCTATATTTAATATTCATTTCCTTATACTTGTTAACACCGTGAACATGATAAGGCAAAAGCTCAATCTTTTCTACATTAGGGATTGTATTTATGAATTTTGCAAGTTTTTTGATGTGCTCCTCGCCATCCGTTATTCCTGGAACTACTACATGTCTTATCCAAAGCTTTGTTCCATTTCTTTTGACAGCATTTAAAAATTCAAAAAATCCGTGCCTATCTGCTCCTGTAAGCTTTTTGTGTTCTATATCGTCTATGTGCTTAACATCAAGGAGCACAAGGTCTGTCCATTTTAATATTTCATCATATTTTCCTATTCCATAACCTGATGTATCAAGGGCAGTATGAATTCCCTCCTGTTTACATCTTTTAAAAAAATCTATTACAAATTCCGGCTGCAGGAGGGGATCTCCTCCAGAAAGGGTAACCCCTCCCTTTGACCTTTGAAAATATATTTTATACCTTTTTACTTTATTTATAAGCTCATCAACGGTCATTTCTTGTCCGCCCTTTATATCCCATGTATCTGGGTTATGGCAGTAGGCACATCTTAATTTACACCCTTGCATAAACACTACAACCCTAATACCAGGTCCATCGACTAATCCCATTGTCTCTATAGAATGAACTCTTGCCTTTATCATAAGTTACACCCTTTCATGGAAGGTTCTCTTAATTACTTCAAGCTGCTGCTCCCTTGTTAATCTTGCAAAGTTTACAGCATATCCCGAAACTCTAATTGTAAGAGATGGATATTTTTCAGGATGTTCCATAGCATCCTCAAGCATTTCTCTATTTAACACATTAACATTTAAGTGGTGGGCACCTTGTCCAAAGTATCCATCCATTATAGCAACAAGATTGCTAATTCTATCCTCCATATTCTTTCCAAGGGCATCTGGAAGGATTGAGAAGGTATTTGAAACTCCATCCATGCATGATGAATATGGTATCTTTGCGACTGAGTTTAGTGAAGCCAAAGCACCGTTTATATCCCTTCCATGCATTGGGTTTGCCCCTGGTGCAAATGGTTCGCCCTGCTTTCTTCCATCAGGAGTTGAACCAGTTTTTTTACCATAAACTACATTTGAAGTTATAGTTAATACAGATAAAGTATGGATTGCATCCCTATATGTCTTGTGCTTTCTTAATTCATTTATAAACTTTTCAACAATTTCAACTGCAATTTTATCAACTCTGTCGTCGTCATTGCCGAATTTTGGATAGTCACCTTTTATTTCAAAATCAACAGCAATTCCATCTTCCCTTATTGGTTTTACTTTTGCATATTTTATTGCACTTAATGAATCAACTGCAACTGAAAGCCCTGCAATTCCAAAGGCCATAAGTCTTTCAACATTTGTATCGTGTAGTGCAAGTTGCAATGATTCATAGGCATATTTATCATGCATGTAGTGAATTACATTCATTGTATTTACATAAAGTTCCGCAAGCCAAGCCATCATTTTTTCAAATTTTTTCATAACATCGTCATAGTTTAAGTATTCACCCTCAGGAAGTTCTATCTTTGGACCAACTTGTGTCTTTAAAACTTCGTCTATACCGCCGTTAATTGCATATAATAATGCCTTTGCAAGGTTTGCTCTTGCTCCAAAGAACTGCATCTGCTTTCCTACCTTCATTGCAGATACGCAACAAGCTATAGCGTAATCATCGCCAAATATTGGTCTCATTACATCATCATTTTCATATTGAACAGAATCCGTTTTTATAGAAATTTCAGCACAGAACTTTTTAAAGTTTTCTGGAAGATCAATTGACCATAAAACTGTCATATTTGGTTCTGGTGCAGGTCCTAAATTTATCAATGTATGAAGAAATCTAAAGCTTGTTTTTGTAACTAATGTTCTTCCGTCAAGTCCCATACCTCCAATAGCTTCTGTTACCCAAGTAGGATCCCCTGCAAATAGTTCATTGTATTCAGGTGTTCTTAAATGTCTTGCAAGTCTTAGCTTAATAACAAATTGGTCAATTAGCTCCTGAGCTTCTTCTTCTGTTATTATCCCGTTTCTCAAATCTCTTTCAATGTATATATCAAGGAATGTTGAAACTCTTCCTAAGGACATTGCAGCACCATTTTGCTGCTTTATTGCCGCAAGATATGCAAAATATAGCCATTGAACAGCCTCTTTAGCATTCTTTGCAGGTCTTGATACATCATATCCATAGGATTGAGCCATTTCTTTTAATTCTTCTAAAGCCTTAATTTGTTCCGCTAATTCTTCCCTAAGTCTTATAACATCATCCGTCATTGCCCCGTTTAATTTCCTTTTATCTTCCTTTTTCTTTTCAATTAAAAAATCTGCACCATAAAGGGGTAGTCTTCTGTAATCCCCTATGATTCTTCCTCTTCCATAGGCATCTGGAAGCCCTGTTATAACCCCTGTTTTTCTAGCAAGCTTCATCTCATCTGTATATGCATCGAAAACACCTTGATTGTGGGTCTTTCTATACTTAGTAAATATTTCAACGATATTAGGATTAACTTCATAACCATAGGCCCTTGCAGCGTTAACTGCCATTCTGATTCCACCCCATGGATTTACAATTCTTTTAAGGGGAGCATCAGTTTGAAAGCCTACTATAACTTCATTTTCCTTGTCTAAGTAACCAGGTTTGTAAACGTTAATACCTGAAACTGTATCAGTATCTAAATCGATTATTCCCTTTTTTATTTCCTCTAAAAGAAGCTCCTTTGCCTTGTCCCAAACTTTGTTAGTTCTTTCCGTCGGTCCTACAAGGAAGGATGAATCTCCTTCGTAAGGGGTGTAGTTCTTTTGAATAAAATCCCTAACATCTATATCTTCAGTCCATTTGCCTGCAACAAATCCATTCCATTCAGCAAACCTCATAATAAAACCTCCTATTAAACAACAATTCTTTCCCGTATTGTTATTATATTATATTTTTTAATCTGTTGCAACAATTTTTTCTTTTATTTTCAATATTTTTTATTGCTGTTATATTATTTTAAGTCATCTGTTATACTATTAACAAGTTAAACTATTCTAAATAATCTGATTATGCTCAATAATAAAAAACACCTTAAATGTTAGAATTTAATTCTAACATTTAAGGCGGATACCTTCTTATATGAAAATTTTATTCATACCTTAACGCCTCAATTGGATCAAGCTTTGATGCCTTGTTTGCTGGATATATTCCAAAGAATATTCCAACAGCGCTAGAAAAGGAAAATGCAATAAGAACTGTTGTTATGCTAACTTTTGGTGCAATGTTTAAAAAGCTTCCAATGGCAAAGGCTGCGAGTATTCCAAGCATCATACCGATTATTCCCCCTATTAGGGATATTATGAGGGACTCTATTAAAAACTGAATAAGTATATCCCTTCTTCTTGCACCTATTGCTTTTCTTATTCCTATCTCCCTCGTTCTTTCAGTTACAGAAACCAGCATTATGTTCATAACTCCTATTCCACCAACCAACAAGGAAATGCCAGCAATAGCTCCGATTACCGCTGTAAATATTCCAAGTATTCTATTAACCTGATCAAGCTGTTTTACTAAATTTTCTGCTTTATATTTGTCCTTATTATGGTGAACCGATTCTAAAAGCCTTATAATATTTTTAGCAACTAAATCACTATCCTTTGTGTTTTCAAGCAAAACCTCTATTTGATTTATATTAAAAGTCTTTTCAAATATAGATTCTGAAACAGTTATTGGAATGTAGGAGAATATAGGCATATTTTCTGCAAAACTTGCTGCAAGGGCTCCATTTTCGTTTTTGTAAACTCCTACTATAAGTGCCCTTATTAGCTTTTCGTTGTTACCAATTTTAATCGTCTTACCAACGCAATCCTCGTAACCAAACAATTTCTTTGCACTTATGTTATCTATTACCACAACAGGTCTTTTTGCTAAAACATCTTTTTCCGAAATGAACCTTCCATGAAGAATATCAAGCTTATATATCTTATTAAAATCACTATTGGTTCCCATAAACACTGCCCTTTTTTGGCTCTTTTCCGTTTTTATAAGCCCAATCTGCTGAAAAAAGGGAGCAGCATTTTTAACTTCCTTAATTCTTGTTTTAATAAGCTCAACATCTTTTATGGTAAAATAATCCTTTTTAGTAAGGGATGTATTATTATCTACCTTTATTTCAACTATATTTACTCCTATTTTCTCAAACTCACCAGTTATTGCACTTTGTCCCCCTTGGCCAATTGATACAATTGTTATTACGCTGGAAATACCGATTATTATTCCAAGCATTGTAAGAAAAGATCTTAATTTATTAGCAAAAATTGACCCTATTGCAACCTTAAAGCTTTCATATATGTTCATGATATCACCACCTAATAGACAACCCTATTTTGAACTAATTTATCCTCAACTATCCTTCCATCCCTTATTCTAACTTCCCTCTTAGTATGCTGTGCAATATCCCTTTCGTGGGTAACCATTATAATAGTCGCCCCATCATCGTTTAGGCTTTGAAATATCTTCATAACCTCAATACTGGATTGAGTGTCAAGATTCCCTGTAGGTTCATCCGCCATTATTATAGAAGGATTTAGGACAATTGCCCTTGCTATCGCAACCCTTTGCTTTTGTCCTCCTGAAAGTTCATTCGGTTTATGATGCAGTCTATCGGAAAGTCCTACCTTATCAAGAGCCTCCTTTGCCATCTTTATCCTTTTGGAATAGGAAATTCCTGCATATATCAAAGGAAGCTCAACGTTTTCTAAAGCAGATAATCTAGGCAAAAGGTTAAAGGCTTGAAAAACAAAACCTATTTCCCTATTTCTTATCCTTGCAAGTTCATCGTCATTTAAAGAGGATACATCCACATCCTTTAAAAAATACTTGCCCTTTGTTGGTCTATCCAAGCATCCTAAAATATTCATAAGGGTGGATTTACCGGAACCTGAGGGTCCAACTATTGCCATGTATTCACCTTTTTTTACCTCAATATTAACATCCTTCAGGGCTTCAAACTCAATTTTACCGGTTGAATACACTTTAACTAAGTTCTCAAGCCTTATCATTCTTTCACTTCCTTTTCAAAGACCTTTGCGCCATTTGTAAGGGTTGAAGGTGGATTTAAGATAACTTTATCCCCTTCTTTAAGTCCCTCTACAATTTCTATTTCAACATCCGATGTAAATCCAGTTTTTATCTTTACTTTATTTGCTATTCCGTTTTCCACAACATATACATATTCATTCCCATATTTATCTGTAATTACAGCTTCAGCAGGAACCTTTAATGCATTATCCTTTCTTCCAAGAATTATATCAACATCAACATCAAATCCTGACTTTAAATTTTCATCAAGGTTTAATATCTTTACATAGGCTTTAATTACCGTATCTACTCCCTGCATCGATTGGACCTTTGTTGCAACAGGGCTAATATAATCTAATGTTCCATTATACTCCCTATCATAAAATTTTATTAAAGCCTTCTGACCCTTTTTAAGATTTACAATATCATATTGATTTACATTTAAAGCAACGTTTAAACTGCTTATATCTTCAACAGTTACAATAAGTCCTTGAGCCATCGCACCTTCCTTTGCATTTAAAAATGTTATAACTCCGTCTATGTCACTTACTATGAATTTTTGCTGTTTTTTCATATTTTCTTTTATGTTTAAAACATTTAACCTTGCTATTTCAACCTGTTTTTCTTGAATTTTAATTTGATTGTCTAAATTTTGCCCTTGCTGATTTTGTATATTTTGTCCTTGAATCGATGTATTTAGCTTTTCTTTTTGTTCCTTTAAACTTTCAAGTTGAAGTTTAGCTATTTCATATTGATTTTGGGCTATCTTTAATTGATTTGTAAGATCTTGAACTTCAAATTCAACAAGTTTTTGTCCCTTTTTAACCCTTTCTCCTTCTTTTACATAAACTTTAACTACTTTATTCCCAAAGCCATAGTATTCCTTTTTATTCTTAGATTCAACTATTCCATTAGTGGAATAAAGCGAAATTAGTTCCCCCTTTTTGACAGTATCCGTTGTAACCTCTGCCCCTTTTTTGATTCTTCTACTTAAAGTAAGCAATATTAGCGAAAAAGCTGCCACAATAATTAGTAAAATAGATATAACTTTAACCGACTTTTTCATTTTATCACCCCTGATCATTTTTTAATTATTTCATCGAGTTTTTTGAGCCCATTTATTATTATTTCAAAATCTTCATCAGAAATATCCTTTAAGACATACCCTAAAAATTCCTTAAATTTATTTTCAATATTTCTTTTTTCCAGTTCAGCCTTTTCCGTTGGAATTATTATTACCCGTCTTCTGTCCTCATTATCCTGAATTCTCTTTACATAGCCTTCCTTTTCTAATTCATCTATAATACCACAAACTGTGCTGTTGGCAAGACCAACCAATGAACTTAATTCCTTTAATGTCATCGGAGGCCCATTCATAATATGAAACATTACCTTCATAGCCGACTGACTTTTATTTTTGCATTTAAATGGAGGGCTAAATTTAGAAGCCCTCTTAACCTTTTTATTTATTGATGTTAACACCTCAAGAATTTCCAACACCTTACTGCTATTCATAACAACACCTTCGCCTTCGAATAATTCGATTACGAATTAATTTTACAACTTTTTCAAGTCTTCTTCAACAAGATACTATTCGAGTTTTCGAATTATTAATCATCCAATCCACATTTTTTACTTTTAAAACTTATATAAAATCTTTTTTATCTATTGTTAAGTAGAATAGTATTTGTTTTTTCTATAACATATAAATTTTATTTCAGTTTATAATTATCATGTAAAATAAATGAAAAGGATTGATTTTATGAAAACTAATATTTCTACTAAGATTATTCAAATAGCTGAAAAATACCATGAGATATGTAAAGGATGTAATATATGCACAAAGGGCTGCATATTACTAAAGGACTATGTAAAACATCCTAAAGAATTTTTAAAAAGTTTATGCGAAGAAAAAAACATAGATAATAAACTTCCCTATTATTGTTTCTCCTGTAATGTTTGTAAAAATTTATGCCCAAGTGAAGTTGATTTTAATAAGCTTTTTATGGAGGCTAAAAAAGAAATATCAAGAGGTAAAAAAAGCCCCCACAAAAAACATTTTATAATTCGCAATCATCAAAGGTTATCTAGTTCTAAAATTTTCTCTACAGTAAAAGGAAAATCGGCAGTTGGATTTATGCCTGGATGTAGCCTTTCTTCCTTTGATCCAGACCTTGTTACTAAAATACATGAGTTATTAAAAAACAAATACCAAAATTTATCATTAATATTAAAATGCTGTGGAAATCCTTCCTATTCAATTGGTGAAATGGAAAGGTTTAATAGAATGTATAACTCATTAAAATCTTCATTAGAAAAAAACGGTATTGAACACGTTATAACAGCCTGTCAATCCTGTTATAAAACCATAAAAGAAAACTCACCAAACTTAAAGGTTACTTCCCTTTGGGAAGAACTAAAAAGCTTTAATCTTCCAAAGCTTAACACAAAGGATGAATTTTTTATATTCGACTCATGTTCTGCTGATGAAAATACAAAAAAAAGTATAAGGGAGATTGCTAAAAAGCTAAATATCAAAATTGAAAACAATGAAGTAGTGAGAAATTCAAAATGCTGTGGGCTTGGTGGATGCGTTCATGCTATAAACGGCGACATTTTTAAATCTAATCTAAAGGAACACGAAGAAAACATTAAATCAGAAAAGGTTTTAACATATTGTGCTGGATGCAGGGATGCACTATCAAATGTGAAGGATGCATTTCATATCTTAGAACTTATTTTTAATAGCGATAATCTAAAGCCTAAGGCACCGACTAAAACCTCAAAGGCCTGGTTAAATAGATTAAAATTAAAAGCCCGTTAAGGGCTTTTTAAATTCCACTTTATTCCTTTACACTTCCTATTGGTGAACTACCCCCACTTATAGAAGTGGTGGCTTCGTGGTCAAGGTAACTTCTGTTACCAGATTACCCACGCTCAAAGGGCTGTTCCTTCCCCATATATACCAATCACATGGCTAATTTTAGCAAATTCTTACTTGCATTTATATCTCTATCATGAACTGCACCACACTTTGGACATTTCCATTCTCTCAATGCTAAATTCTTTACATCAGGATTTTTATATCCACATTCACTACATGTTTGACTTGATGCATAATTTTGTGGTGCTATTATTATTTCTCTGCCATACCATCTTGCTTTATATTCTAACATCCTTCTAAATTCTGCCCATGATACTTCTGTTATTGCTTTGGCTAATTTATGATTTTGTTGCATATTCTTTACCTGTAAATCTTCTAAAACTATCACTTGGTTTTCGTGTATAATTTTAGAAGATAATTTGTGAAGAAAATCTTTTCTTTGATTTGATATCTTTTCGTGTAGTTTTGCAAGTTTTTGCTTTGTCCTTTCATAGTTTTTACTTTGCTTTTGCTTTCTTGATAATGATTTTTGTGTAATTTTAATTCTTTTTTCTGTTTTTCTTAACCATTTTGGATTTTCTACCTTTGTTTCATCAGATAAAATAGCAAATTCTTTAATTCCTAAATCTATACCTACTTTTTTATCTATTTTAGGTAATTCTTTAATTTCTTCTTCTACAAGTATAGAAGCATAATATTTGCCTGTTGGCGTTTTTGATATAGTTACAGATTTAATTTTTCCTTCAAATTGTCTGTGTTGTTTTATTTTTATTTTTGTCTTTAACTTTGGAATTTTTAGATAACCACCTTCAAGTGTTACTGTTCCATTTTGATTATTTGTAGTATAAGACTGGTAACCTTTCTTTTTCTTGAACTTTGGAAAGGCTGTTTTTTTATCTCTAAAAAAGTTTTTATATGCCTTCTCTAAATTAAGCTGTGCATTAGCAAGGGCAAGGCTATCTACTTCCTTTAGAAACGGATATTCTTTTTTATATTGTGCAGGTGTATTGTTTAGCATTTCTCCTGTTTTTTTATAGTATTCTATTTTGTCATGTAGCATTTTGTTGTATATAAATCTTACACAACCAAATACTTTAGCAAAATATTCTTCTTGTTCTTTTGTTGGATATATCCTGTATTTATAAGCCTTTAGCAAAGTTACACCTCCTTCCTGTAATACTGATTATATCATAAAAAAGAATTTATCAATCAACATTCATCACCCACTTATAGAAGTGGGCGACTTCTGTTACTCTTTAGTTAAACCACCAATTAAATACTTTGATAAATAAGCAAAAATCATCATAACGGGAATAGCTGTTAAAATTGCTGCAGCAGAATAAACTCCCCATTCTGTGTTGTATTGCCCCTGAAGCGTTACAAGACCAAGGGGAAGAGTATACATTTTTTCATTATGACTAAAAAATATCCTTAAGATTTATATCCAACTCCTCAAATAAAATTGATTTTGCTATATCATCACCTTTATATACCCCAACCTGTTCATAAAAGCCTTCTTCATTTAACATATTAATCTCAATAGTTTTAAATTTTGGATTAATAAGCCAATACTCTTTTACTCCATATCTCATATACAAATTAAATTTTCTAATCCTATCATGGGATGTGTTTGATGGAGACATAACTTCAACTATTAAATCCGGAACTCCAACGTATTTATTTTCCTTTAAACCATCTTTATTACATATAACCATCAAATCGGGTTGGACTTGATGGATGTTTTTATCATCCTCCTTTGATAATACTACATCAAAAGGAGCAATAAAAACTTCACATTCTTTACCCTTAAAAAACAAATTAAACTCTGTAGCTAAATTAAGTAAAGTCCTTTGATGTTCAGCTGATGGTGAAGATAAAAGATAGACTTCTCCATCTATATATTCTAATAAATCATCTCCATTATCTAACTTTAAAAATTCATCATAAGTAATCTTTCTATATTGAGGCAGCATTCTAACACCTCCAAAGGTGATATTAAAATCTTCTTTTTATAATTATATTATTACTAATTTTTACAAGTCAAATAAAAAGAGGTGCATATGCACCTCTTTATAAACACATAGCTAAGTTTTCGTCTTTAACAGGCCTAAACTCTAAAAGCTCAAAGGCTTTTTTAACATGGTCATTTTTCATAAAGGTATTCCACACAAACCCTGTTATATAGTTTTCTATCATAATTAGAGTTATTCCTTTATCTATACCAACATAGTCTTCAGAAACCCAATAGTCGTTTTCTAAGTTAAAGGCATCTTTAAAGCCGTATTCCCCAAATATTCCTTTAATATTTTTATAATAATATTCAAGGGCTTCCATAGATTCCTTGGGAGTAAAAACAATAGAACCTGCAGCACCACATGGTGGAACCGTCCCATCTACTATATTCTCATTATTAAAAAGTCCTGAAGGAAGGGCACCATATCTCCCCTCATACCCCTTTGGGCCATCACAGGCTGTAAGCCCCCATGAATTTTCGTTAAAACCCTTAAACTTGTCCTTATTATCGATACAAAACTGTCTGTTAGCAAGGGTTGCCAATATAGAATTTTCAAACCAGTCAACACCTTTTCTATCTACTTTACCCCTAAAATCAAACCAGGCATGGGAAAATTGGTAGGTAAATATTGACCCAAGCCATGAATTTATAAATCTATATCCTTTATATTCAGCATAATTTCTAAAAAAGCTGTAATAAACTTCCTTATCGACAGGATGCGTAGGAGATGCTACTGCTAAAAAATATAACATTAGCTGTTCGGCATAGAAATCCCAATATCCTTCAAAGCCCTTTTCCGGGGTATAACCCATATAAAACCAGTTTTTATCCTTATCCAAATACCAGTTCCAATCGATTTCTTCATATAATTTATTTGCCTTTTTCTTTATTTCACCACCAAAAAACTCTCCAGCAAAAATAGCACCGCAAATGGCAATCGCTGTGTCTATAATTGAAACCTCACAGTTCCATACTCTTTCCCCTGTGTATATGTCCATAAAATGATAGAAAAATCCATTAACCCTATCTAAATTAAGTAGAGTATCAAGGGTGCCGTTAACCCTTTCATATCCTTCTTCAAAGGATATCCATCCTCTTTTTATCCCTATAGGAATTGCAGTAAGTCCAAAGCCAACTGCAGCGATGCTTGCAACATTTGGATTTGAAGGTGCTCTATCCCTAATAAGTCCATATCCCTTTGAATTTTTATCTATATTTGCTTCCTTCCAAAAATATTTAAAGGATCCTAACATCTCTTGATTTAAGATGAATTCCTTGATATTCATCGACTATCCCCCCATCCTAAAGCCGCAAATATACCATTATATTATATAGCTTTAGTTTACATAAATCTATAAAATATTTTTGGCTACGATGCTTTTAATTACCAAAAAAGCTGCTACAAATTTGTAGCAGCTACAGATTGTAGACAACCCTTCTTTTGGTGTTGAAATTTTGCAAGAGCCCCGTGAATGGATTTCAGGAAGGCATCTCTCATAAGCTTTAGCAATTCTTGCTTTTCGACTTTTAAAAAGTCCGTAATTCTGCACACGGACGTGCAGAGCCGAGTGGCCGACACGGATGTCGGCTCACGAGGGTAGGACTTTTGAAAACAAAGAAAAGCTTAGAATTGCTTAGCGAAATGAGCGAATGCCGGGGAAATCCTTCACGGGGCTTATCAAAAAATAACTTTTTCAACAGTCTGAAGCTGCTACAAGTTTGTAGCAGCTAAACTGTTTAGTAGTATTATATCCTTTGGAGTTGTAACTTTAATGTTTTCATAGCTCCCTTCAATTATCTTTACCTTATGACCTATTTTTTCAACAAGCTGGGTGTCGTCGGTTGCAATTATGTTATTTTCTATGGCATATTCGTGGGCCTTTAATATTAAGTCATATTTAAAGCTCTGAGGGGTTTGAATGGCGTATAATTTTTTTCTTTCAAGTGTTTCAACAGAATATCCATCCTCAACTATCTTTATAGTATCAATAACAGGAACTGCAACTGTTGTAGCCCCAAAGGATTTTGCAGCATCTATGGATCTTTTTATTATGTCATCATCTATATTTGGCCTTGCGCCATCATGGATTAAAACAATTTCTGGATTATTACAAGCTATAAGTCCATTGTAAACTGAGTTTTGCCTTTCAATGCCGCCCTCCGTAATTTTAACCTTTTTAAAGCAATATTTATCTAATATATTAATTTTAAAATAATCAACCTCATCCTTTGAAACAACAGCAATTATCTCATCCACATAATTTGATTTTTCAAATTTTTCAAGGGTTATTGCTATGATTTCCTTGTTATTAACCTTTGCATAGAGCTTATTAAATCCAAGCCCCATCCTTTTACCCTTTCCTGCTGCAACTACTATAGCCGATATCAAAATATCACCTCTTATGACGCATTCTTAAGTTTTGCAAATATCATTCTACCTGCTGCAGTCTGCAGAACAGATGTTACAACAACATCAACAACTTCACCGACGTATTTTTTACCGCCTTCAACAACGATCATTGTTCCATCGTCAAGGTAAGCAACACCCTGTCCTGCTTCTTTACCATCCTTTATAATATGGATGTTCATCTCCTCGCCTGGAATTACAATAGGCTTTACTGCATTTGCAAGCTCATTTATGTTAAGGACAGGAACCCCTTGAACTTCAGCAACTTTATTTAAATTAAAATCGTTGGTTATTATCTTTCCATTGTATATTTGGCAAAGCTTTAAAAGTTTGCTGTCAACCTCTTGAATATTATCAAAGTTTTTCTCAACTATTTCAACGGTTAAAGGTATCTCCTTTTGAATTAAATTTAGAATATCAAGCCCCCTTCTTCCCCTTGCCCTTTTTAAATTATCGGAGGAATCGGCGATATGCCTTAACTCCTCAAGAACAAAGGAAGGTATTAAAATGGGACCTTCTAAAAATCCTGTTTTTAGAATATCCAGTATTCTTCCGTCGATTATAACGCTAGTATCTAGTATCTTTGGCTGAGATATGCCAACCTTTTCTCCCTTTCTTTTTTCCTTTCCAAACCTCTTTAAAAATGTAAATACGTTATAAAGTTCCTCCTTTTTCTTTAATGTTATGTCAATTCCTAACGTTGCAAATACAATATTTACAATAAAAGCTAAGGAACTTCCTATAGCAGATAAAATGGTATTGCCAGTTAAAAATCTTGCAATAGGCGAAATTAATAGATTTGCAATTATAAGTCCAATTATAAGTCCTAAAACGGCAAGTATAATATCGTTTGTTGGTATCTTTTGTATTGCATTTTCTAGGATTTCTGTAATCTTAAAAATAAGTCGAATGAAATAAGGGGATAAAATATAAAAAATAAGACCTAATAAAATAATACAAACTGCTATGAATCCAAAATAATAAATGTTGTTTCTTGACACGAAAGCATTTACTGAATTAGCTTTAATAAGTATTTCCGATGCAGCATATCCTAAAACTATCCCAACTACTGTCAAGAACCACCTAAAAATCCTTTCTAACATCAATTCACCTCCTACAAAATATCCCAGTATATTATATACTAATATACCGTATCAATCAAAGTTTTTCAACACAAAAAAATATGACAATTTTTTAATTTGCAAAATCAAGTTTTTAGATTTTCAAGAATAAATTTTTTTGTTTCTTTAAAGTCCCTTTGAAGAACAAGACAAATTTCACTGCAGAAGGTATTTAATATTTTTTCAAAGTTATTCTTATCAAAATTTGAAGGTTTTTTTCTTTTAAAATTCATATCCATGCATTTTATAAGTTTTGCCATATCTATCGGATCTGATTTTTCTAAAGTAGATTTATAAAGCTTATATCTATCGATGCATTTGTTAGGTAGATCCCCTTTAAACTCCTTTAATATTCTTAAACAATCTTCTAATTTTGCCCTTTCAATTACTCCTCTAATTTTATTTTTTTCATCAACGGGAAGATAAATACATATATTATCAATTACAAGTTTTATTTCATAGTATCTCTTTCTAATTCCGTTAACATTTTTTTCTTGTATATTTGTTATTACTCCCCCACCAAAATTCTTAACAAAAACTTTATCACCAATTTCAAACATATTATCACCTTTTTTACATTATTACCAAACTTACAGGATTAAGGCAGACTAAAAAATATCTTGATTTTTATAATCTACCTATTATTATTTTATTTAGTTAACTTAAAAATGGCTCTTTTAAGCTGAAATTTATTATAATGTATTTGACATTATATTGTCTGAATATTTATAATATTATTAAACAATATTCAACAAGGAGTGGAAGCAGATGAAGGATATAATCGTAGATGAATTTCAAGCCACCGTTCAAGATTCACTAATTAGACATAGAAGCATTTTAGATATAATAACAAAACTCTCTGAATCAAATTCTAGAATAAATAGAGCAGTTGCAAAGGCAGTTACCAATCACGGATGCATAAAAATAAATGCTCAAAAACAACAGATACCCGACGATGCATCCCTTGACAATATAACCGAATTTTTAAGCTATCAAATCGAAGGAAAACTTTGCGACAACTGCAGAGAAGTCCTTGAAGAAGAGATAGGAAATAACCTATATTACCTTGCTGCTTTATGCAATGCCCTTGACCTTAACCTGTTTGATATTATACTTGAACAAAAGGAAAAGATAGAAACGTTAGGAAAGTTTAGCATGTTATAAAGGCCCGGATATTCCGAGCCTTTATATTTTTCTATTTAATATAACCTGTTCTTGAAGTTTTTTTAGCCATTCCTTTATGGATCTTGCCCTTGCCTCACCTATTCCTTCAACAGCATCTAAATCTTCTATGCTTGCCTGAAGAATCTTTTTAAACTGTCCAAAGTTTTTAACCATATTTTCAACAACTATCTGCGGCAGCTTTGGAATCTTATTCAAAATCCTATATCCCCTTGATGAAACCATCGTATCTAACATTAAATCAGGATTATAGCCTAAAAGTTTACATATAACAGACAATTCCAAAATCTCCTCAGAAGATAAGGCCTTAATTGACTTAAATACCTCGTTATAATCCTTTGTATCTATAACATAATCCCTCAATATTCTAACCTCATCCTCTTCAACTTCATCTATAAGGTCGTTAAGCTGAAGGGAAATAAGCCTTCCTTCGTTTCCAAGCTCCACAACGTATCTTTCAATTTCATTTACTATCCTCATAACCATCTCGCTTCTTTGGATGGCAAGAACTACATCATATATAGTTACTAAATCTTCAAATTCTAACGCAGAAAGGTTCGTAACCGCCTCATCAAACACCGATTTATACCTTTCAAGGGTCTGAATAGCCTGATTTGCCTTCGTGAGAATCATATTCGTATCTTTTAATACATATTTAATATTTCCTTTAAATACGGTAATTAAATTTCTTCTTTGGGAAATAGCAATTGCAATATTTCCTGTTTGTTTTGCAAATCTGTCGGCGGTTCTATGCCTTGTGCCAGTTTCAGCAGTTGGAATGCTGGAATCCGGGATTATCTGTGTATTTGCGTAGAGTATCCTTTTAAGATCTCCGCTTATGACGATAGCCCCATCCATCTTGGCAAGTTCATATAAATATGCTGGAGAGTATTCACTATTTATATAAAACCCACCATCAAGGAGCTTGCTTATTTCTCCTTCATCCCCAATCACTATAAGTCCTCCAGTTTTAGCCTTTAATATATTTTCAAGTCCTTCCCTCAAAGGTGTCCCTGGCGCCAAAAGCTTTAAAACATTCATTAGCTCAATTTCTTTAGCATCTCTCATAACTATCCCCCTAGAACTTCTTCTAATGCTTCGTATATATTTTCAACAGGAACAATTTGGATTCCTTTTATAATATCGAGTCCTTTCATATTTTCTTTAGGAACGATGCATTTTTTAAATCCCAATTTTTGTGCTTCTAATATTCTTTTATCTATTAAATTAACTCCTCTAACTTCTCCCGTCAATCCAACCTCTCCAATTATCACAACTTCGTTATCTATTGGAAGATTTTTAAAGCTGGACGCAATAGAGCATAAAACTCCAAGGTCAATGGCAGGTTCGTCGATTTTTATTCCCCCAGCAACATTTACATAAACATCATAGGTTTGTATGTGCATTCCAACCCTTTTTTCAAGAACAGCAATTAAAAGAATAACCCTGTTATAATCAAGCCCCGTTGTCATCCTTCTTGGCATACCAAAGCTTGTTTGGGAGGTTAGTGCCTGAACTTCAATTAGAATTGGTCTTGTTCCTTCCATGGAACATACAACACATGATCCGGGAACGTCTTTTGGTCTTCCGGATAAAAGTATTTCGGAAGGGTTTTTAACCTCCTCAAGACCAAACTGCTTCATTTCAAATACGCCAATTTCATTAGTTGAGCCAAATCTATTTTTAACAGCCCTTAATACTCTGTAGGTATTATGCCTTTCCCCTTCAAAGTAAAGGACTGTATCTACCATATGTTCTAAAACCCTAGGACCGGCAATAGACCCCTCTTTAGTAACGTGTCCAACTATAAAGGTAGCTATGTTTAAATTTTTTGCTATATTCATTAAAACTGCAGTGGCCTCTCTAACCTGACTTACACTTCCTGGAGCCGACTGTAGCTCTGGTCTATAAACGGTTTGAATTGAGTCTATCACAACAACATCGGGCTTTAGATTTGTAATAGTTTCTTCTATATAGCTTAAATTGGTTTCTGGAAGAACCAAAAGATTTTCCGAAAGGACATTTAACCTCTCTGCCCTAAGTTTTATCTGTTTTGAGGATTCTTCACCAGAGACATATAAAACGATGTTGCCACTCTTTGCAACATTGTTTGCCATTTGAAGAAGAAGGGTGGATTTCCCAATCCCAGGGTCCCCTCCAACAAGGACTAAAGACCCCTTAACTATTCCTCCTCCAAGCACTCTATCTAATTCTTCAAGATAAGTTGAATATCTTATCTCTTTTGTTATCTCTATATCCTGTATTTTCAAAGGCTGAACCTTATTATAAGCGGCTGATTGAATTTTACTCAGTTTTTCAGCCTTAACTTCCTCTATAAATGTATTCCAGCTTCCGCATCCAGGGCACTTCCCCATCCACTTAGGAGATTCATATCCGCACTCTTGGCATATATAAACAGTTTTTACCTTTCCCATTCTATCACTTCCTATTTTAGTTAGCAATTACATTATATTTAATATTGTTGTTCATGTAAAGAAATATATACAAAAAAAGAGAACCCCCATTATGAGGATTCTCCCTTTTCAAAAATTATTTCATTATCTACAACCTTCATTACAACTTTATCTCCACGCTTTATATTTCCCTTTAGCATTTCCTCTGAAAGTTTATCTTCAACAGCCTTTGTTATGGCTCTTCTCAGAGGTCTTGCACCATAGGTTGGGTCAAAGCCTTGTTTTGAAAGGTACTTTATTACATCTTCATCATAACTTATTTCAACTTCAAGGTCCTTTAACCTATTAATTACACTCTTTAACATGAGCTCTGCAATTTTTTCAATATCCTTATCCTCTAATGGATGGAATACAATAATCTCGTCGATTCTATTTAAAAACTCAGGTCTAAAGGTCTTTTTCAAGTCCTCCATTACGTTTTGCTTCATCTTTTCGTAGGAATCTTCCTTTTCCTTTTCTGTAGTTGCTGCAAAACCAAGGGTTTGCTGCTTTTTTATGGTCTGTGCACCAACGTTGGAGGTCATGATAACTATCGTGTTTCTAAAGTCCACTGTCTTTCCCTTTCCATCGGTTAGTCTTCCATCCTCAAGGATTTGAAGCAGTATATTAAATACATCCGGATGGGCCTTTTCAATCTCATCAAATAAAACTACTGAATATGGCTTTCTTCTAACCTTCTCTGTTAATTGGCCTCCTTCTTCATATCCAACATATCCTGGAGGAGAACCTATAAGTCTTGATACCGTATGCTTTTCCATATATTCTGACATATCTATTCTTATCATTGCGTTTTCATCACCAAACATAGCCTCAGCAAGTGCCTTTGATAGCTCTGTTTTACCTACCCCTGTAGGACCAAGGAATATAAAGGAGCCTATTGGACGCTTTGGATCCTTAATTCCAACTCTTGCACGCCTTACAGCCCTTGCAACAGCCTTAACTGCTTCATCCTGTCCTACAACTCTTTGATGAAGTATTTCTTCAAGTTTTAAAAGCTTTTCTGATTCTGTTTCAGTAAGTTTATTAACAGGAATTCCAGTCCATCTTGAAACAACATTTGCTATATCCTCAACCGTAACAACAGGAACTTCGCTATCCTTTTGATTTTGCCAATCCTTTTTAATCCTTTCGAGTTCGTTTTTAATCTCATTTTCTCTGTCCCTTAATTTCGCAGCCTTTTCAAATTCTTGTGTATTTATTGCCTCCTCCTTTTCCTTTCTAACCTTTTCAAGCTCTTCTTCAAGGTTTTTAACATCAGGAGGTGCAGTTAAGTTCTTTAGCCTTACCTTAGCTGCTGCCTCATCCATAAGGTCTATAGCTTTGTCTGGTAGGAATCTATCGGTAATATATCTATGGGATAGGTTTACAGCAGCCTCTAGTGCTTCATCAGTTATTTTAACCTTATGATGTGCTTCGTATTTATCCCTCAATCCTTTAAGGATTAATATAGATTCTTCAGTTGATGGTTCACCAACCTGAACTGGTTGGAATCTTCTTTCAAGGGCTGAATCCTTTTCGATGTATTTTCTATATTCATCAATCGTAGTTGCACCGATAACTTGAATTTCACCTCTTGCAAGGGCTGGCTTTAATATGTTAGATGCATCAATGGCACCTTCTGCAGCCCCTGCACCAACTAATGTATGGATTTCATCTATGAATAGAATTATATTTCCTGCCCTTCTAATCTCGTCCATTACCCTCTTTATTCTTTCTTCAAATTCGCCTCTATATTTTGACCCTGCAACCATTCCTGATAGATCTAAAGTAACAACCCTTTTGTTCTTGAGTATCTCTGGAACGTTGCCCTCTACAATCCTTTGGGCAAGACCTTCAGCGATGGCAGTTTTTCCAACCCCAGGTTCACCTATAAGGCAAGGATTATTCTTTGTTCTTCTTGAGAGTATTTCAATTACCCTTTCAGTTTCATTTTCACGGCCGATAACAGGGTCGAGTTTTCCTTCCCTTGCAAGCTCCGTTAAGTCCCTTCCGTATTGGTCAAGGGTTGGTGTATTTGTTTGTCTATGCCTTGTTCCCGGACCTGGTTTTCCTTTAAATCCCTGTCCTAATTCACCTACGTTTAAAGAATTTAATATCTCGTTTCTCGCCTTTACAATATCAACGCCGAGCTTTGCAAGAATTGCTATTGCAACTCCTTCGCCCTCCCTTAAAAGGGCAAGCATCATATGTTCAGGAGCAACGAAGTTATGGTTTAAATTCCTTGCTTCATTCCTTGCAAGCTCAATTATTCTCTTTGTTCTTGGAGTTAAAGGTATTTCGTGGAAGTTGAAGAACTCTTCGCCTTTTCCTTCTATTTCAATTATCAAATTTCTAATCTTTTCATCATCTATTCCAAGATCCTTTAAAACCTTTGACGCTTGACCACCCTCTCTTATTATTCCAAGCAAAAGATGTTCTGTTCCTATATAGTTATGGTTTAATCTTTTAGCTTCCTCTGCTGCAAGCTGCAAAACCCTTTGGCTTCTTTCTGTAAATCCATTAAACATACACATCCCTCCTTATCTTAGTGTTTCTCTAACTATTTTAGCTCTTATAATATCCCTTTCCTTTGTGTCAAGGTCTCTTCCTTCAATAAGCTGCAACGTTGCTGGTTGAACGTTAACTAAAAGGTCGTTTAATTTTTTTACATCTATATCCTTAATTATTCCCATTTCTATTCCTAATCTTACCTTTGACATTAAATTTAAGCACTCTTGTGTTGATAACATTCTTGAATATTTCAAAAGACCAAGGGATCTATAAATGTCGTCCTCGATTTCAGCCGCCTGCTTTTCAAATAGCATTTCCCTTGTTTTAATTTCTTGATCTATTATTTTTTTAGTTACTGCAATTAAGTTGTTTATTATCTCCTCTTCAGTAAGACCAAGAGTTACTTGATTTGAAATTTGATAAATGTTTCCCATAGCATTACTGCCCTCACCATAAATTCCACGCATAGTCATACCAACTTGAACTACTGTGTTAAATACATTGTTTATATTTTTAGTTAAAGTAAGAGCTGGAAGGTGAAGCATTACCGACGCTCTAATTCCTGTTCCTACGTTTGTCGGGCAGCTTGTTAGGTATCCTAACTTTGCATCATAGGCATATTGGACCTTTTCTTCTATAAGGTCATCTAATTTGTTTGCATAATCATAGGCATCCTTTACTTTAAATCCAGGATATATAACCTGAAGCCTAATATGGTCTTCCTCATTTATCATTATTGAAACGTTCTCTTCTCTATTTAAAAGGACTGCTCCCCTTTGATATTCATTTACAATATCCATGCTTATAAGATGCTTTTCCACCATCGAAAGCCTTTCAAGGGGCTTTAATTCCCTTAACTTTATTAACCTAAACTCGTGGGCTATAGCAGAATTGCTGTTTAAAACAGAATCTGCTACATCCTTTATTACTTTATTTGCCTCATCTTGATTTAACTTTTGTGGGAAGGGAACACCATCAATATTCCTTGCAAGTCTTATTCTGCTGGTTAGAACTATATCGCTACCATGGTTTTTGAATAGCATTTTACCACCCCCTATTTATCTAGCTTTGACTCAAGCTCTTTGATTTGGTCCCTTAATTTAGCAGCCTTTTCATATTCTTCGTTCATAACTGCAACTCTTAGTTCTTCCTTTAACCTTTCTATATCCCTTTTTATCTTTAAAATTCCTCCCGTCCTCTTTGGAACCTTTCCCGTATGCTGAATATTTCCATGAACCCTTTTAATGATAGGTGTAATTTCTGCATTAAAGGTTCTATAGCAATTTGCACATCCCATCTTGCCGGTCCTTTTAAAATCATCAAAGCTCTGATGGCAGACAGGACAGGTTACAGGGTCAGGAATCTGATATGGCGAACCCATCATTTCAAAGAATCCTTCGAGTATGTTTTGGAAGGACATAGGTGATGCAAAGTTAAAGGGGTTCATTATATCGATATTAAACTCGTTGTTTTCCCTTGCACATTCCTCACAAAGATGAAGTTCCTGTTTAACTCCGTTTATTATTTTTGTAATATGAACATTGGCTTCCCTTTGATTGCAATTTTGACAGAGCATACAAATCCCTCCTTTGGGAATTTTTTAGATTATTGATATTAGAACTGTTTTTAAAATATTCGCCCTTATTTTATCCTTCAAATCCGGCGGAGCATTTATAACTTTATCGTTTAGAGCAATTTTAAGAATTGTTGCTTCCCTTTCGGTTAAATAACCTCTATCCTTAAAAAACTCAATATATCCTTCCGCCTGTTGCTGGGTTATCTCCTCTCCTATATTATTCCAAATTGCATCTTTTATATAATCGTTATCATTAATTCTTATTTTGGTAATTTTAATAAATCCTCCGCCACCCCTTTTGCTTTCAATATAATATCCTTTATCTATAGTAAACCGGGTTTCCAGCACATAATTAATCTGAGATGGCGCACAGTTAAAAAGATTAGCAAGTTCATTTCTTTGTATTTCTAAAAAATCATTTTCGCTCTTTTCCAGCATGGTCTTTATGAAGTTTTCTATTATATCCGATAGTCTTGCCATAGCACCACCTCTTCTTATTTTGTTTTACTTTGACTTTGACTTTCTTTGACCTTTCAATTACTATTTTATACCATATAAATTATATTGCAATAATTAATTTTTTTCTAAAATAGACAATTTTTATGATTATCAATAAAATATTAAAATTATTTTGCTATTTTGAATAAAATCTCAAAATTTCTTTATTTTTTATTTGTAATAATATTAACCAAAATAAAAAATACAAACAAAAACTTTAAAAAAAATTAAGCCGGCAATGTAATACCAGCTTAAACATAACAGCCAATTATTAAGCACATCATGTCAATCTATTATGAGCTGTGCCTCTTCGTTAAAATAAGTTTTATACCCAAGCTGTAGAAACATTATAACTGTTATTGCAACACAGCCTAATATGCCAAGCATTATAGCTATTTGATACTTTATAGCAGTCAACGGAGATGTCCCAGATAATATTTGTCCCGTCATCATTCCTGGTAAAAAGACTATACCCATTCCTACCATAGAGTTTATTGTGGGAAGTATTGCAGAATCAAAGGTATTATCTATTATTCCCTTAACTGCCATTTTAGGGGTTGCACCAAGCATAAGAGCCATCTCTATTTCATCTTTTCTCTTTTTAATGTCATCAACAAGCCTATTTACACCAAGGGCAACTCCTGTCATTGAATTTCCAATTAGCATGCCTGCAATGGGGATAAAATATCTTGGATCATACCAAGGACTGATTCTTATAATTACAAATAAAAAATATAAAAGGCTAAGAAGGCTTCCTATAACCATTGATATTGCAACGACTTTTTTTATTTTGAAATTCAATTCAACCTTTGATCTTTTGTATATATTATATATGCTAAAGACCTCCATAAAAATTAAAATTAATAAAGTAAATAAGGGATTTGGATTATTTATTATATAAACAAGAATAAACCCCATAATTATAAGCTGAAGGGTCATTCTGATAGATGATATCACTATTTCCTTCTCTCTTTTTATTCCTCTTTTTCTTACTATAAGCAAAAGTATTACAATAAATATATAGGCTGCTAATAGCTGATAAACATTTATATCTATAATATTTTTCATAACTTCACCTTCCCATCAAATATCTCAACAACTCTTTCACCAAAGTTAGAAGCTATCTTTTCAGAATGGGTTACTACAACCAACATCTTATTTTTGCGTTTAATATATTCTATAACCGCCTTCATTACTTTCTCTTCCGTTCCTTCATCCAAAGCAGATGTTGGCTCGTCTAAAAGGTAAACATCAGAATCTAACAAAAGTATTCTGCCAATGGCTAACCTTTGTTTTTCTCCTCCCGAAAGATTTTGGGCAGACTCATCAAGCTCTTTTTTTAAACTTACAAGTTCTAAAATCTCCTTTAATTTTTCATCCTTTACTAAAGGTTTTTCAGAGAATTTCAACCCTATCAAAAGATTATCCCTTATATTACCATTGAAAATAATGGGATTTTGAGGAAGCATAGTAACCTTTCTTCTTATCTCAATTGTGTCCCAATCTTTTAATGGCCTTCCTTTAAAATAAATCTCACCTTTATCTGGGGATATTAGTTTGTTTAAAAGTTTTAGTAAAGTTGTTTTTCCACTTCCGCTTTCGCCAACGATGCATGTTATTTTATTCCCTTCAATCTCAAGATAATCAATATCTAATATATTCTTGTATTTTAATTCAACGATTTTAAACATAGCCCCCCACCTTACTTAAAAATTTCTTCATAAAGTTCCTTTGCTCTTTTTTTAGCCTCTTTAAGAGCCTCAATTCCTTCTTGAGTTATTGAATAATACTTTCTTATTTTACCATTTATTAGTTTATCCTCTCTAACTAAAAGCCCCTCCTTTTCCATAGAGTGCAAAATAGGATACAAAGTCCCTGGTCCTATATTATATCCATGTTCTTTTAATTCCTCCATCATCCATGAGCCAAAAAAAGGTTCTTTATAGGCATGATACAGTATATGCACCTGTATAAATCCTAAAAATAATTTCCTAAGGATTTTATTGCTCAATTTATCACCCCATTACTATCGCTTTTCGATATCGTATAATTATACTACTATAATCATAGAACAAAGTCAATATAAAAAGGGTTTGGTGATTTTTAAACCTCCAAACCCAAAGTCCTACTTGTCTAATTCTTCATTAATTTTTTCTACTCTTTTTCTTTGTTCATCCGGACTGATCCAGTTATTAAAACTTGGGATAAATTCTCCATAACTTTCAAGATTAAAGTTAAATTTAAACCTTTTCCCCCTTAATTTCTTATTAAATTTCATTTGATCACCTTCTTCTTGCAATTAAGTGATATTTATTATCATCGTGTCCTCCCTTTTGTGTGACGTCAAATCCATTCATATCAAGTATCCTTCTTATTTCCTCTGTTTGATGAGCATCTGAACCGTCAACTGTTATTACAAGTTCATCATCGCCGTTTAATATTGAGAGCATATCATAAAGCTTATTTGTATCAGATGGTCCAATTATTTTTCCAAAGTTAATCCTATAGTCAGACATTAAAATCCCTCCTTTAAATATAGTTTTTACAGTTTTTAAAATTAAATGCTGTTAAATGCTTTCAAAATTATATTGGGCAGGTATTTTAAAATACCTGCCCAAAAATATTTTATTCTTCCTCTTCTTCCTTTTCCTTTTGTGCATTTTCGATAATCTTTTGTGCGATGTGAGCTGGAACTTCTTCATATCTTTCAAACTTCATTGTAAAGCTTCCCCTTGCCTGAGTCATGGATCTTAGATCTGTTGCATATTTGAAGGTTTCCGCCATCGGCATTTCAGCCATTATAACCTGCATTCCATCCTTTTGTTCCATTCCAAGAACTCTTCCACGGCGCTTGTTTATATCACCAATAATATCTCCCATGTATTCATCCGGCACTGTAATTTCAAAATGCATTATAGGTTCTAATAATACAGGGTCTGCCTCCTTCATTCCCTTCTTAAAGGCAAGGGATGCTGCTGTTTTGAAGGCCATTTCAGAAGAGTCAACAGGGTGGTAGGAACCATAGTGTAATGTTGCCTTTAAGTTTATAACAGGATAACCTGCTAAAACTCCCTTTTTCATAGCTTCTCTAAGTCCCTTTTCAACTGCAGGAATATATTGTCTTGGAACAACACCACCAACTATTTGATCGACAAAAACAAGATCTTCAGTTTCATGTTGTGGCTCAAACTTGATAACAACATCACCATATTGTCCGTGACCACCAGATTGCTTTTTATATTTTCCTTGAACATCGGAGGTCTTTCTTATTGTTTCTCTATATGGAACCTTTGGAATGTCAAGCATTACTTCTGCACCAAACTTATTCTTTAGCTTGCTTGCTATAACTTCAATATGTAATTCCCCAAGACCAGATATTATAAGCTCTGAATTTTCAACATCCCTTGATATTTTAAATGTTGGATCTTCTTCAAGTAGTTTATGAAGTCCTGTTGAAATCTTATCTTCATCGTTCTTTGATTTTGGTTTTATTGCCATTGATATTGCTGGTTCTGGGAAATCTATTTTTTCGTAAATTATCGGCTTTGCTGCGTCGCACAATGTATCTCCAGTCATAGTGTATTGAAGCTTTGCAACAGCTCCTATATCTCCAGCAGAAAGTTTTGTTACTGCAGTTTGATTTTTACCTTTTAATATGTATAGTGTGCCTATCTTTTCTGTCTTATCCTGAGTAGCATTATATATGCTTGAATCAGAAGAAATTGAACCGGATAAAACTCTAAATATCGAAAGCTTACCTACAAATGGGTCGGCAATCGTCTTAAACACAAAGGCTGAGAATCTTTCATCCGGACTGGACTTTCTAACTTCGTCCTCATTAGTCTTCGGATTCTTACCCTTAAATTCAACCCTATCAGCAGGTGAAGGGAAATAATTTATTATACAATCAAGCAATGTAGTTAAAGCAACATTTGAAATCGCTGAACCGCAGAAAACCGGTGCAACATCACAGTTTAATATACCCTTTCTTAGCCCTCTTAAAATTTCTTCATCAGAAAGTTCGCCTTCGCTTAAGTATTTGTCAAGAAGTTCCTCATCGGTTTCAGCTACCGATTCCATTAATATATTTCTATATTCATCAACAACTGACTCAAGATCAGCTGGGACTTCCGTTTCAACCATCGCTTTTGATTTTGGGTCATAAACAAGAGCCTTTCTTTCTAAGATTTTAACAACACCCTTAAAATCTGCTTCTTTCCCTATTGGAATTTCAAGGGCAGCAACTGAAAGACCAAACTTATCCTTAATCTGCTTGAATGTCTTATCAAAATCAGCATTTTCTCTATCCATTTTATTTATAAAAAATGCTCTTGGAATCTTATATTTATTTACATACTTCCATGCCTTTTCTGTTCCAACTTGAAGGCCCGACGCTGCACAAACTGTTATTATGGCAGAGTCAACTGCCCTTAAACCTTCTAAAACTTCACCAACAAAATCGAAATATCCTGGAGTATCAACAAAATTAATTCTATAATCATTCCAGTCACAAGGTGCAATAGCAGTTGAAATTGAGATCTGTCTTTTCTTTTCTTCTGGATCATAATCACAAACTGTTGTTCCATCTTCAACTCTACCCATTCTATCTGTTGCCTTGCAGTCATATAATATAGCCTCAACTAAGGTGGTTTTTCCTGTTCCACCATGTCCAATCATACCTACATTTCGTATGTTTTCAATCCTATACTCCCTCATAACAAATTCCTCCTTACGACTATATAAGTCCTTATTTTATATATTCTCCATTATTTCCAAAAATCCTCTTAAAATTGTAAAAAATTTTCGACAATTTTGAATATTTTTTTACATTAAAGATAGGCATTATTATTGATAATTAACTAAAATTTAATTTTTTAAACAACATTTTAAAAAATTATTATTTTACACTACAGATTATATGATATATAATTTTGTTAGTAGCTTCAAAAGGAGGTCATAAAATGAAGGACAAAATTATCAATGAGATAAAGGAATGGATAATATCAATAGTAGTTGCTGCTGTAATAGCCTTTACTATAAAGGCCTTTATATTTGACATCGTGCAGGTTTCAGGTCCATCTATGCTTCCAACCCTTCATGATAACGATAGGGTTGCTATCGAAAAAATTAGTCTTTATACCAAAAAATTTACCCGAGGAGAAATAATAATCCTTGATCCTGGCAATTCAGGGAGGGGATTATATATAAAAAGAATTGTTGCACTTCCTGGTGAAAGGCTTGAAATCAAAGAAGGATCAGTTTTTATAAACGGCAAAAAGCTTCAGGAGGATTATTTATCGCCTGGAACCCAAACCTACGCTGAAACTGATATCGACATGATAATACCTGAAGGCTACGTTTTCGTTCTTGGAGACAATAGAGAAGTTAGTGAAGATAGTAGATATATTGGTCCAATTCCTATTGATCACATAAAAGGACATGCAATTTTTAAAATCTACCCATTTTCAGATATAAAAAAATTATAGGGTGCAAAGGCACCCTTAATTTATTTCTTCAAGCTTTCCAGTTACCATATATATAATTCTTTCACAAACATTTGTAGTGTGATCTGCAATTCTTTCTAAATATCTTCCAACAAACATTAGCTTTGTTGCTTGCTTTGTAATTGAAGGATCCTTAACTATCATTTCTAAAAGCTCATCAATAATTGCCTGATAAATATCGTCAACTTCTTGATCCATCTGGGCAACTTTTTTTGCAAGTTCTGTATCTTCTTTAACAAAAGCATCAAGACTTAATCTAATCATATCTTGTGCAATCTTTGCCATCCTTGGAATATCAATCAAAGGCTTAATCAACGGTTCTTTGCCTATCTCTAAAGTTATTTTGGATATATTAACAGCATGATCCCCCATTCTTTCAAGATCAGTAATTATTTTAAGGGCTGTTGCTATGGTTCTTAAATCCTTAGCAAGAGGCTGTTGAAGGGCTAAAAGCTTCATGCAGTCCATTTCAATTTCAAGATCCATGTCATCAATCTTATCATCTTCTTCAACGATAGTTTTAGCAAGCTCTAAATTTTGTTCCTTTAAAGAAGTTACCGCCTTATCAACAATTACTTCTACAAGGGAACCCATTCTTAAAACCTTGTGTTTGACCTCTTCAAGTTTTTGTTGAAAATGCAACCTTGTCATAAAAATCTCTCCTTTTTTAACCGAATCTTCCAGTGATATAATCTTCCGTTCTCTTATCCCTTGGATTTTCGAATATTTTTTCTGTAGTATCGTATTCTATAACCTCACCGTTTAAGAAAAATGCCGTCCAATCTGAAATTCTTGCTGCCTGCTGCATAGAGTGGGTTACTATAATTATAGTATAATTCTTTTTAAGCTCAAGTAAAAGCTCCTCTATTTTTAAAGTTGAAATAGGGTCAAGGGCGGATGTTGGCTCATCCATTAAAACCACTTCTGGCTGCATTGCAATTGCCCTTGCAATGCAAAGCCTTTGCTGCTGGCCTCCTGAAAGTTCTAAAGCTGATTTATATATTTTATCCTTAACTTCGTCATAAAGGGCAACAGCCTTTAATGTGCTCTCAACAACCTCATCTAAAACTTCTTTTTTGTTAACTCCATTTTTTCTAAGTCCATATACTATATTTTCATATATGGTCTTTGGAAATGGATTTGGTTTTTGAAAGACCATACCTATTCTTCTTCTTAGCTCAACTGGATCTATATCGCCTGAATATATATCCTGACCTTGAAATAAAATTTTTCCTTCAACCCTTGTATTTTCAATAAAATCGTTCATTCTATTTAAAGTTCTTAAAAATGTTGATTTTCCGCATCCTGATGGTCCTATAAAGGCGGTTATATTATTTTTATATATATCCATATTTATGTCCTTTAATGCTAAGAAATTGCCATAGTAAAAATTTAAATTTTCTACTTTAATTACGCTTTCCATGGTATCCTCCTTTAGTCTTTCATTCTAATTTGATATTTATTTCTTAATATAATAGCAATTGAGTTTATGCCAAGAAGAATAAATAGAAGAACTATAATTCCTGCAGCTGCAACATTTTGAAATTCCTTTTTAGGCATACTTGACCAGTTGAATATCTGTATAGGCAAAACTGTAAACTGATCAAAGGGAGTTTTAGGAATAAAGGAAACATAAGCAAGGGCACCTACTACAATTAATGGTGCAGCCTCGCCTAATGCCCTTGATAGCCCAAGTATAGTTCCTGTCAAAATTCCTGGAAGAGCATAGGGTAAAATTACTCCAGTTATAGTCTGCCACTTTGTTGTGCCAAGGGCGTAAGATGCCTGTTTTAAGGATTCTGGAACGCTTCTTAGTGCCTCTTGTGAAGAAATAATTATAGTTGGAAGTATCAATAATGACATAGTTAAAGCACCTGATAATATACTTCTTCCAAATCCAAGCAATCTAACAAAAACAGCAAGTCCAAGCATTCCATAAATTATTGCTGGAACACCTGCAAGATTTGCTATATTTAATTTAATAAATTCAGTTAATTTATTATCCTTTGCATATTCCTCTAAATATAAGGCTGTCCCTATTCCAACGGGGAATGAAATTAAGGCAGTTAAGATAATGAGCCATAAACTCCCCAAAAGTGCAGGATAAATACCAGCCTTTTTAGCGAATCTTGATGGGAAATTAGTTATAAAATCCATAGATAACCACTTTAATCCCTTTGATAATATACTAAATAGAAGAATACTCAATATAAATATTCCAAACAAAGTGCATAAAAATATCAAGGCATGAAATATTTTATTTTTTATTTTTCGCCTTTTTACAATATCCTGTTCCTTCATCAGTAGGCCCTCCTATACTTTCTCATAACATATCTAGAAATTAAGTTTAATGTAAAGGTTATTAAAAACAGTAAACTACCTACGGCAAACAAAGTCCTATAACCAATTGATCCATAAGGAACATCCCCCATACTTATCTGAACGATGTAACCTGTCATAGTTTGTATGCTCTCAAGAGGATTTAAAGTTAATTTAGGTGTTGAACCTGCCGCCATGGCAACAATCATAGTTTCTCCAACTGCCCTTGATATAGCTAAAATAAACGATGCAATAATCGTCGGCAATGCAGTTGGAATTACAATATCCTTTGATACTTCGTATTTTGTCGCTCCAAGGGCATAGGCACCAAGTCTTAAAGAATCAGGAACAGCCATCATAGCATCTTCACTTAAAGAGGAAACCAAAGGAACAGTCATGATTCCAACAGCAATTCCCGCACTTAAGGCATTATAAACGCTTGTTTCAGGAAAGATGGCCCTTATTAAAGGAGTTATAGCGGTTAGTGCAAAATATCCATATACAATAGAAGGAATCCCAGCAAGTATTTCAATAGTTGGTTTTAAAACTTTTCTTACTTTTTTAGGAGCATATTCACTTAAGTAAACTGCACTTCCAAGGCCTATTGGAATAGATATTATACTTGATATAACAACAATTAGTAATGTCCCAACAACCAAAGGCAATACACCAAATTTAGGAGGCTCAAAAAGAGGCGTCCATTCCCTTCCTGTTAAAAACTCAATAATAGACACCCTTTTAAAAAACAAAAATGTTTCCTCAAAAAGGGAAAAAATAATACCTAAAGTTGTCAATATCGATATAAATCCTAAAATTGTTAACACATTTTTTATTATTTCTTCATTTTTTTTGATTCTTTCTTTGCTCTCAAATTCTATTTTCTTCATCCTGATCCCCCTTCTTCTAAATTGGCATAGGCACCCATTAAAGGTGCCTTAAATTACTTTATTTTGTTTAACTGTTCTGTATATTTTGCATCCTCTAATGGAACATACCCTACCTGCTCTACTAAATCCTTAGCATTTTCAAGGTAGAACTTTACAAAAGCCTTTAGTTCAGGTCTTTCCAGTGACTTTGTATTAACGTATATAAATAATGGTCTTGAAAGTGGCTTATAGCTTCCATTTCTGATATTTTCAGTTGTTGGCTCTACACCATTTATCTTTAAAGCCTTTAGGTTATCCTTGTTTTCTTCATAATATGAATGTCCAAAGAATCCCATAGCATACTTATCTCCTGCAACACCTTGAACTAGAACGTTATCATCCTCACTTGCTGTATAATCTGTTCTTATTCTCTTTTCTTCTCCATTGATTTCTGCAGTAAAGTAATCAAATGTTCCTGAGTCTGTTCCTGGACCATAAAGCTTTATCTTTTCCTTTGGCCACTCTGGTCTAACATCGCTCCAGTAAACAACCTTTGAGTCCTTATCCCAAATCTTTTTTAGCTCTTCTGTCGTTATATCATCAACCCAATTATTATCCTTATTTACAACTACAGCAATTCCGTCATAAGCAACTTCAAGTTCCATCATATCTATTCCATTTGCCTTAGCCTTTTCTACTTCTTCACTCTTAACCTTTCTTGACGCATCGTTTATATCTGTTTCTCCAACAACAAACTTCTTAAATCCCCCACCTGTTCCTGAAATACCAACAGTGATGTTAACATCAGGATTTTCCTTATTAAATTCCTCTGCAACTGCCTGAGTTATTGGATATACAGTGCTTGAACCGTCAATCTTGATAATCCCTGCTAGTTTCCCTTGTTTTGCACAAGCAGAAAATGACAATGCTGTCGCAGCTATTAAAAGAGCTGATATTATTTTCTTCATATTTGTTATCTCCTTTCCATTTGCTTTTTACAATTTTATTTTATATTCTGCGATTGTTAAGAACTATCAAAAGAATGTTAAGTGTATGTTAATTAAAATTTTACAATTTTATTTTGCTTTAAAATGGGCATTTTCATTCTATTTTTATAAAGTAAATAGCATATTAAAAGAAATATTAGTTAGTTAATTAATTTAAATTCCAAAGTTTTACTTGTAACATTTACCAAATATTCCTCGTCTAATAATTAGATGAAAGGGGGAATCTTTTATGAAAAAATTTTTATCAAGCTTGCTTTGTTTTACATTAATTTTCAGTTTATTTTCCTATACAAAAGCAGCTTCAACAACAATAGACTTAAAAAATGCTATTTTAATTGCAAAATCCAGCTTTGAGTTTGATGACAGAGACCTTAAATTTACTTACAACTTAAACAGTAATGAAAGCAAAAGCTTTTGGAATTTATCTTGGACAGGGAAAAATAAACAGATAAATATTCAGATTAACGCTCAAAACGGGGATATTATTTCTATGTATAGATATGAAGGTGAACAGCCTGTAACAAAGAGAATCCCAAGATACTCAAAAGAAAAAGCAAAAGAAGTAGCAGAGGCATTGATTAGAAAGCTCGTTGGCGAGAAGTTTAAAGAATTCGTTTATGATGAAGCTAATTCTAACTACTTATATTACAATCCTAATTACGATTTTAGATACACAAGAAGGATAAACGGAATAGACTATAAAGATAACTTTATCAGTGTATCTGTTGATAAAAACAATTTAAAGATTATGAGCTACTATTTTGAATACGATTATGAGGGTGTCCCTACAAGTCAAAATATAATAACGTTAGAAAAGGCAAAGGAAATCTTTGAAAACAAAATGGGGCTTGAACTATCCTATAAAGTTTTTTATGATTATGAAAAAAATGAAAGAAACGTTAAACTGATTTACACTCCAAAATCCAATGTAGCTCCTATAGATGCTGTAACAGGTGAAATACTTAAAAATCCAATTTATATCTTTACAGAAAACAGCCAAAAGGATGCGGCAGGTGCTTTACCAACCTTAACACCCGAGGAAATTAAGGCAATTGAAGAAAATAAAAAATTAATATCAAAGGAAGAAGTAGAAAATATACTAGTTCAAAAGCTTGGCCTTAATAAGGAATTAAATATGGAATACATTAATTTAGGACATGATTTATACTCTGATAGATACATCTGGACAGTTTATTATTCTAAAACATCACAGGATAAATCAAACTATTACTATTTTTGTGCAACAATTGATGCTCTTACTGGAGAGATTTTATCCTTTTACAGAAACTTTCCCAATATAGAAAACTACAATGAACCAAAATATACAAAACAAGATGCTAAAAAAATTGCAGAGGATTTTATAAATTCCCTCTCGAAGGATAAATTTATAAAATGCCAATATAGGGAAGTTTTAAATGTTGATGAGAAATATGTTTATTCTTTTGAATATAGAAGAATTGAAAATTCTATTCCGGTTGCAAACGAAGGATTTACAATAAGCATTAGCCCATATACAGGTGAAGTTTTACACTATTATCAAACTTGGAGTGATATAGTTTTCCCAAAGGTTGAAAATATAATTTCAATCGACAAAGCCCACAATATACTTTATAGCAAAAATAATTTTAAATTAAACTATATGAAATACTTTGATTATGATTTTAAAATGAACAAATACTTCATTAAATTAGTATATAGCTTTACATCATATAATTTTATGATTGATGCAAAGGAAGGAATATTGCTTGACTACAGCGGGAAACCTCTAAAGGAAGTAAAAAAAATTTCCTACAGCGATATTAAAAATTCACCATATTATAATGATATAAATATATTGATTGATATCGGCATTATTGATGATGAAGGAGAAAATTTCTATCCGAATCAAATGATAAGGCAAAAGGATTTCATCAAATATATTGTAAAATCATTAGAACCAAATTATATAATTTATAGGGAGGATACAAAGGAAGAATACGAAAATTATTACGAAATAGCAATTAAAAAAGGAATCATCTCATCAAAGGAAAAGAATCCAAATGCATATGTAACAAGGCAAGATGCTGCAAAGTGGATTATAAGGGCAATGGGCGTTGGATTTATTGCTGAGCTTTCAAATTTATATACTTTAAATTTTAAAGATAGCAAACTAATACCTAAAAATTATAAGGGTTATATAGCGATAGCAAACGAACTTAAAATAATTACTCCAATCAAGGGATACTTTATGCCAAGACAATCTGTAACCCGCGGCGAAGCTGCAAAAATACTTGTAAATTATTTAAAGGTTGAAAAACAGTAGGGCTTTATGCCCTATTGTTGTTTTTTATAAGGAAATATTTTATTATATAATTAAAACAATGAGAAAGACGGTGATTGTATGGATAAAAATTATGATGATTTAATAGTAAGCTTTTTAAGAGCAAAAATTAATCCCTATTTAATTATGCTTTTTGGGTCAATAAATAAGGATTATTTCAGAAATGATAGCGATATAGATATAGCCTTTTTAAGTGATTGTAATTTATCTCAATATGATATTTTTATGCTGGCACAGGATCTTGCAGATATTTTAAAGCGGGATGTTGACCTTATCGATCTTAACAAAGCCTCAACCGTTTTTAAGGTTCAAGTAATATCAACAGGAAGAATTATTTATTCTTCAGATGAATACAAAAGGACAAATTTCATGATACGTGCCCTTAAAGAATACGCCCTTTTAAATGAAGAAAGAAAAATAGTCCTAGATAATATATTTAAAAGGTGAGGATACCCTCACCTTTCAGATTGTAGACAAACCCTCTTTAGTGTTTAGACTTTGCAAGAGCCCCGTGAATGGATTTCAAAAAGGCATCTCTCATGAGCTCTAGCAATTCTTGCTTTTCGACTTTTCAAAAGTCCGTAATTCTGCACACGGACGTGCAGAGCCGAGTGGCCGACACGGATGTCGGCTCACGAGGGTAGGACTTTTGAAAACAAAGAAAAGCTTAGAATTGCTTAGCGAAATGAGCGAATGCCGGGGAAATCCTTCACGGGGCTTATCAAAAAATAACTTTTTCGACAGTCTGAAAGGTGAGGACATCCTCACCTTAGTTTAAAAATTAACTACAATTCAATTATCATGTAATCATCGTAAAACTCAAATCCTAAGGCTTCATATGCTTTTACTGCTGGAGTATTATTCTTTCTTACCATCAGCGTTGGAATTTTTCCTCTTTCGATAATTATTCTGCAAAGCTCAGAAACTACTGCCTTGCAGTATCCCTTTCCTCTTTCTTTAGGCGTTGTATAAACCCCGCCAATTTGTGAAATTTTATCAGTTGTAGTTTGAATACATGCCGTCGCAACCATCTTACCATCTTTAATAGCAAATAGATAATCCTCCTCAACAGGCCTTTGGACTAAAGTTTTTTTAGCTTCTTCTACCGATGCATCATCCCTTCCAAAGCCTATTTGGCTTGCCTCCACTAAGAATTCAGCAGCTAAATCCAAATCAAGTTCATAATAATTCTTTATCTCTATATCCTTGCATTGAAATTCTATAAGATTTTTATTGATATAATAAGCATCATCACTAATATTTCCAATAGATTTAACATCCTTCAAGTTTTTATACAAAGGCTCAATAACTCTTCTCATGCCAAGAAGATATTTAAATTCCCTATCCTTCATAAGCTCTATAAAGTAAGGAATAGCTCCTTCGCTCTCGTAATGGGGAATGCAACTTCCTAAGTTATAAAATGGTAATATGCCCTTTAATTCACTCTTTTCAAAATATCCATAATAATCCCCACATCTTCTTAATTCCTTGTTATTCTCAATTCCAAAATATTTTATATTGCCAATCAAAAATGTAGTTTCAATGTGATTTCTTTTTAAGTATTCCTCCACTATTTTTCTATCGATTTCAAACAACTTCCTAATCATAACACCCCTCCTAAAAAATTAATAAAAAATCCCCACGAAGCCACCTTAAAGTGACTCCGTGGGGATCCCACGTGTAGGAGATAAACTCTCCCTGCGCAGCTCGGATAGCCCTTATGCGCACTCACTTGTTAATATTATATTATACATCTATTGCCAAATATGTCAACAAAAAATAAAATCCCTGCAGGGCAGGGATTAATTTAATGATGATAATCTTGATTTAATATCTTCTATCTCCTTTTGAAGTTTTGCAATTCTATTATCTAATTCTTTAAATTTCCCTTGATATCTTACCATAAGGCTCTTACTAAGACCTGTTTTAGGGTCCTTTTCTTCTTGGTTTAAAGAATTAATTTCCTTTTCAAGGGAGTTAACTTCCTTCATCCCATTTAGATATTCTATTTCCATATTCTTTTCCATTTCTGCTATCTTAAGTTCTTTTTCTAAAACTTCCAATCTCATAGCAGCAATCTCTGCTTGTTTATCCATTCTATTCTTTTCCATTGTTTTTTTCTTTTCAGCAATCTTAACTAAAAGCTCCTTTTGTTTTTCATACATAGCCTTTTTAGTATCATCAGTTGTTTCAGAAATCTTTTTATCTATTTCTGCAAGTTTTGCATTTAATTTTGTTTCAATTTCATTTACGATTTCAGCATATTTTGCATCCTTGTTTGTTATAAATTCCTTTAGCTTTGTCATTTTATCGTTTATTTCTTTTACCTTCTTTTGATAGTTTTCCTCTACCTTTTTAATCTTTTCATCAATGCTAATACCTTCACTATTTTTCTTTTCTTCAACCTTTGCTGCTTCCTTCTTTAACTTTTCTATGAAATCTTCCCTTTCCTTAAGTGCCTTTTGTAATTGCTTATTCAAAACATCAAGCTTTTGTTCAAGTTGTTTAACTATTTTTGAGTTTTGTAAACCTACCTTTTTAGCATTGTTTTCCTTTGCAAAAGATGTGCTAAAAGATGCCAATACAAAAGCAGCAGCTAATGCAAGAGAAATTAATCTTTTCACTACCAATCTCCCCCTTTTTATTTTTATTTTTATTATATCACAGTTTTTAATTTGATTAAATATTTAGTTAAATTTTAACCGCATTTTGAATAGCCACAGTTAGGACAGATTACACATCCACCTTCATGGGTGATTGGGTTGCCGCATTCTGGACAAAGTATTTTATTTTCTTTTGTTTCGATTAAATTTTTTATTTCCATATCAGCACTAATGCTTTCTTTAATCTTTTCTAATTCCTTTAAATTAACTAGCTTTTCTATGGTTTTTGCAATAGCATCTGGACAGGATAAAACCTTTATATCTTTATTCGTCGCCATTTGCCTTAATGTAGAATGGCATCTTATACCCTTTAGCTGCTCTATTATTTCCTTAACATCCATCCCACTTCTTAGGGCAATAGAAACAAGCCTTGCAGTTGCTTCCGATTGTGAAGGGCAGCCCCCTGCTTTACCAAGATTAGTAAATACTTCGCATATTCCATTTTCATCGTAATTAACTGTAATGTAGAGATTCCCACATCCAATTCTAACCTTTTCTGTTATGCCCATAGTAACCTCGGGTCTTACCCTCGGTTTTGTGCTGCTATCATCACTTTTCTCCTTCAAACCAACATTAATAACCTGTCCTTCTCTGCTTCCATCCCTATATATTGTAACACCCTTACATCCTAATTTATATGCAAGAAGATAAACAGTTTTGACATCCTCTATCGTGGCATCCTTTTTAAAGTTTACCGTCTTTGATACTGCATTATCAGTCCATTTTTGAAAGGCCGCCTGCATTCTAATATGATAAACAGGGCTTATGTCATGGGCTGTTACAAAAATTCTCTTAATGTCATACGGAATTTCTTCAATCTCTTGAATGGTTCCATGTTCTGCGATTTTGTCCATAAGCTCCTTTGAATAAAGGCCTCTTTCCCTCATCACTTTTTCAAATAAATAATGAACTTCAACTAATTTTTCATTATCAAGAACATTTCTCCAAAAGGCTACAGCAAATAACGGCTCTATTCCTGACGAAACTCCGGCGATTATGCTTATAGTTCCTGTTGGAGCAATTGTTGTTGTAGTTGCATTTCTTAAAGGCGGTCCTTCTTTATATATACTGTTATAAAACTCTGGGAAGGGACCCCTTTTCCTTGCAAGATACTCACTCGCTTCCTTTGACTTTTCATTAATAAACTTCATAAGGTTATCTGCAAGGTTAACTGCCTCCTCTGAATTATAGGGGATTCCAAGAAGGATTAACATATCTGCAAAACCCATAACTCCAAGACCTATTTTTCTTGTTTTCTTAGTCATCCTCTCAATTTCAGGAAGGGGATAAACATTAACATCTATCACATTGTCAAGAAAGTGCACTGCATCAAAAATGGTCTTTTCTAAAAGCTCATAATCGATTTCATATTTTTCTCCTACCTTTTTGACCATTTTAGCAAGATTTATAGAACCTAAATTGCAGCTCTCATAAGGAAGCAGAGGCTGCTCACCACATGGATTAGTGCTTTCGATCTCACCAAGGTTGGGCGTTGGGTTCTTTTCATTCATCCTATCCAAAAATATTATTCCGGGTTCTCCATTTGTCCAGGCCATTTTGACGATAAGGTCAAACACTTCCTTTGCATTTAATTTTCCCTTTACTGTCTTAGTATTAGGATCTATAAGCTCGTAGTCTTCTCCTTTAATTGCTGCCTCCATAAATTTTTCTGTAAGGGCAACGCTTATATTAAAATTGTTTATTTCCTTATTATCCTCTTTGCATTTTATAAACTCCATAATATCTGGATGGTCAACCCTTAATATAGCCATGTTAGCTCCCCTGCGGGTTCCTCCTTGTTTTACTGCCTCTGTTGCTGCATTGAATACCTTCATAAAGCTTACAGGTCCTGATGCTACACCACCTGTTGTTTTTACAGTTGAGCCCTTAGGCCTTAGCCTTGAAAAACTAAAACCCGTTCCTCCACCTGACTTATGTATAAGTGCTGCATTTTTTATTGAATCAAATATTCCCTCCATAGAATCCTCAACAGGCAAAACAAAACACGCCGAGAGCTGTCCTAAAGGACGACCTGCATTCATTAATGTAGGAGAGTTAGGGATAAATCTTAAGCTTGTCATGAGGTTATAAAACTTTTCCTCAGTTTCTTCTACACTTGCATTTTCATCGTAAAGCTTATCTGCTTTAGCTATAGTCCTCGCAACCCTTCTAAACATTTCATCAACCGTTTCAATTACACTGCCATTTTCATCCTTTGCGAGATACCTTTTTTCTAAAACCTTAATGGCATTCTGGGTAAGTTCCATATTATCACCTCAATATATTGTATGTATTATTGCATAAAATATACTACATATTGTATTTTACCATTTTATTCTTCCAATGCAAATTTCAAAATCATCCTTTAAGCTTAAAAATTACCCAAATAATTTATTATTTTAATTTTTATAAAGAATTTCTAAAGAAAATATTTTTTCGTAATTCATTTGTTAGAATCACAGATAGTATATTGAAAAAATAAATATAACAAATTAAAATATCTGATAGAAAACACAAGAAAGGACGTAGAAGATGAAGCTACCGGTTGAATTTTATAGTAGAGATACAATAACCGTTGCAAAGGATCTTTTAGGGAAGCTCCTTGTAAGGAACATTAATGGAAATAAATTAATTGGAAAAATCGTTGAAGTTGAGGCATACCTAGGCCCTATAGACAAGGCATGTCATTCTTATAATTTTAAACGAACACAAAGAAACGAAGTGATGTATGGTCCTCCCGGCATAGCCTACGTTTATTTTATCTATGGGATGTATTATTGTCTGAACTTTGTTACCGAAAAGGAAGGCATCCCCTGTGCTGTATTAATAAGAGCATTAGAACCTATAGAAGGGCTTGATACAATGGCTCTAAATAGATTCGGTAAAACTTACAGTGAGCTGACAAAATCTCAAAGAAAGAATTTGACAAACGGGCCTGGGAAACTATGTAGAACCTTTAATATAGATAAATCATTAAACGGACATAGCCTGCTTAGCGATGAAATTTATGTTTTGGATAACCTAGAAGACTTTGAAATTGTTGCAGATAAAAGAATAGGCATAGATTATGCAGAAGAGGCTAAGGATTATGAATGGAGATTTTTTATAAAGGGTAATCCATATGTATCAAAGGGAAAGACAAAATAACTATAAAGCCCCAAAAATTTCGGGGCTTTATAAATTTTAGATGTATTCCATCTTCCTTTCCTTAAAGTAAACTACTTTTAAATTGCTCTTTTCTACTAAATCTAACGCTATATTAAAGTTGTTTCCAATGTCCGATGTATTATGTGCATCCGAACCTATTGTAACATATTTCCCACCTAATTCATTAAATCTTTTTAGGATTGTAAGGATATTTTCAGCTGCCTTTTTATCATTAATTCTTCTTGTGTTTACTTCTATAGCCTTTTCCCTATTACTTAAAATCTTAAAAACCTCATCTATATAATCTGAATATATATCATAGTATATTTCCGTATCCTCAAAGGGTGCATATCTTGCAATATAATCGATATGTCCTAAACTGTCAAAAAATTCACTTTCTTTAACGTATTCATACATAAACTTAAAATATTCCTCATATGCTTGATTTTTATCCTTTTCTGCATAAAAATAATCCTGATATATATCGATTCCATTGACAACATGGATAGACCCTATAACATAATCAAAGGGATTTTCAAGGGCTATGATTTTGTTTTCATCTGTGCAATCGGTTCTAAGACCTAATTCTATACCGAGTAATACTTTGTCATTTCTTAAATAACCATATTCTTTAAAATATCTTTTAACGTCGAATTGAAAATTCCCTTCAACTGGGTATTTAAGGTCCATATGTTCTGTGATTATCAAGCCAATTCCGATATCCTTTGCCTTTTTTATTGCATCTTTAAGTTTCATCGATGAATCCGTTGAAAATTCCGTATGAACATGACAGTCAAACATACTAATACCTCCAATTTTATACCTAAAAAAATTATATCACAAACTAAAGCTGCCTCAAAATAGTTTTTGAGGCAGCTCCAAATTGTAGGCAAACCCTCTTTGGTGTTGAAATTTTGTAAGAGACCCGTGAATGGATTTCAAGAAGGCATCTCTCATGAGCTCTAGCAATTCTTGCTTTTCGACTTTTCAAAAGTCCGTAATTCTGCTCATGGACGTGCAGAGCCGAGTGGCCGACACGGATGTCGGCTCACGAGGGTAGGACTTTTGAAAACAAAGAAAAGCTTAGAATTGCTTAGCAAAATGAGCGAATGCCTGGGAAATCCTTCACGGGGCTTATCAAAAAACAACTGTTTCAACAGTCTAAAGCTGCCTCAAAATAGTTTTTGAGGCAGCTCAAAGTTATCTCCAAATAATCCACGTTAATATATAACCTGTTATAACAGCTGTTAATGTAAATGGCACGCTCAATTTCATAAAGTCCGATGCTTTAACTTCATATCCTTCCCTTTTTAATATTCCAAGACCTGTTATGTTGGCAGAGGCACCTATAGGAGTTATATTTCCTCCCAATGTTGCACCGACCAAAAGACCAAAGAAAAGTAGATAAGGCTCAACTCCCATTCCCTTTGCTATGTTTGATACAACTGGAAGCATCGTTGCCGTATAAGGGATATTATCAATAAAGGCAGAAACTATAACTGAAAACCAAACCAAAATAGTATAAATCAAAAACAAATTACCTTTTCCTATTTTCAAAAATAACTTACTAATATCATTTATAACCCCTGCCTCACTTAATCCACCGATTACAACGAATAAACCTATAAGCAGCAGTATTGTTTCATAATCAATCTGAAGCAATGTTATATTAAGAGCATGGTTATTTTTATTTATAACAAGTTCCTTAAAAAGTCCTATAGCAAGAATCGTTATACAAATCAATCCATTTGTTATATTAGGTTTGTTTGGTATAAAGGATGCAATTATAAGTAAAAGCACCATTGAAACTAAAAGATAGGTTGGAAAATAATCCTCAACCTCCTGTTTTTCTTCAAGATGGATTGGCTGATTGTATTGTCTAAAGAATAGCAGAAGAATAATCAGTGTCGCTGCTGCCCCTAATTCTACTATCCAAAATATTCCCGGCCTTCCCTTAAAGAAGAAAAAGTCTATAAAATCCATCTTGGCATATCCACCTAATAAAAGAGAAGTTGTGTCTCCAACTAAAGTTGCTGCACCTTGAAGGTTTGATGAAATTGCAATTACAATTATCATATAAACCGGCGATATATTTAGCTTTTTGGCAACCCCCATCGCAACCGGTGCAATAATAAGGACAGTTGCAACATTGTCTATAAATGCAGAAACAATCCCTGCAAAGGCTGCAAGGGATACCACAGCCCATTTTATGTTAGGAACCCTGTCGATTATGACATCAGCCATTAGGGCCGGCATCTTCGACTCAATAAATAAATTAACAATCCCCATAGTTCCGCCTATCATTAAAATTATGTTCCAATCTATATAGGTTAGTGCTTTATTAAAAGGCACTATGCCTATTATTATAAAAAGAACTGCTGAAAGCAAAGATATATATGTTCTATACTTTGGAAAGGATAAAAGTAGAACATACGTTGTAATAAAGATTATTAAAGCGATTAATTTCATTTTTTGCCTCCTATTCTTTAGTCTTTAGTTCTTCCTGTAACCTCTTTGCAATTGGAATATCTGCTGGCGCAAGATCATAGTCTAATAATTCTTCAATTGATACCCATCGTGCATCATCATGAACAGAAAGTTTATAATCATAGCTTAAAGGTTTAACTAAAAAGGATATCAATTTAATTTTACCATTATCATATTCATGAATAACTTCCTCAAAGGGTTTTATAATTTCAATATTCATCTTTAACTCTTCGTAAATCTCTCTTTTTAAGCACTCCTCATAGGTTTCATTTTCTTCTAATTTTCCTCCGGGAAACTCCCACTTCCCTTTAATATTTCCATCCTTTCTTCTTGCAATAAATACTCTATCATTATCAATTATAATAGCTGCTGTAACCACCTTCATAATTTTATCCCCTTTTGTTAGAAAAAGATTTCCCTGAGCTCAACTTTTAAGTCCGTAAAAATTTGAGAATTTACCACATCGTTTACAGAATAAGTTAAAGGCATATCATATTTGATGTTCAAATGTCGGCGAAGCTTGCAAAAACACTCTTCCATCTATGTATTCTGCTCTTTCTGTTTCAGCAATTGTAAGATATTCTTCAAAACTTACATATAAATCCCTTTGAATGTCCATAAATTCACATCCTATCGTTTAAATAAGGACTTTAATACTTGCTTTCCGCTTTCAAAACCAAGACTTAAGAAACTGGAATTTTTATTGAATATATCCTCAAGGGCATTAACCAATCTGTCAAGTTCCTCATAAGATATCGTAAGTGGCGGCTCAAGCCTTATTACATTTGGATTATTTAAAGTATAAGCGGTTATAATCCTATGTTCATTCATTAACTTACCCGCAACTAAAGACGCAAAATACTCTTTAGAAACCTCTGAAAGTTTACCTGCCGTTATAGTATTTAAAATCCCCTTTGGCTCTTCAAATTCGATTCCTATCATAAGGCCTTTTCCTCTTACTTCCTTTATTACAGGATATTTTTCCTTTAGGTCGTTTAATCTTTTTAATAAATATTCTCCCTTTTCCCCTGCTTTCTTTGGGAGGTCATTCTCGATGATGTATTTTATTGTAGCAACTCCAGCAGCACAGGCTATTGTATTTCCTCCAAAGGTTGATGTATGTAAAAATGCCTTATCGATACTTCCATAGGCCTTTTTCCAAATTTCTTCTTTTGTAATATACCCACCGATTGGCATTATTCCTCCACCTATGGATTTTGCAAAGCACATTATATCGGGAACTACACCTTCTTCTTCACAGGCAAACATAAAACCTGTTCTTCCAAATCCGGTCTGTATTTCATCAACTATTAAATATACTCCATATTTATCACATAGCTCCCTTACTTTTTTAAGATACCCTTTAGGTGGAACTATTATTCCTCCTTCTCCTTGGATGGGTTCTAGTATAAAGGCTGCAACATCTCCCATCTTTAGAGCATCCTCAAGGGCCTTTTCATCACCAAATGGAATTGGGTATGTTTCAGGTAAAAGGGGTTTAAAGGGCCTTTGATATTTTTCCCTTCCTGTTACCGAAAGGGCACCAAAGCTTTTCCCATGAAAGGAATTTAAGCAGTAAACAATCTTACTTTTTCCACTTGCTATCTTTGCAAGCTTTAGAGCACCTTCAACTGCCTCAGCACCGCTGTTTGCAAAAAATGTCCTTTTCAAATCCCCAGGAGTTATTATAGCAAGGTCCCTTGCTAGAACTCCAGCAAGATTATAGATGGATGCTTGTAAAATATTAGGAAGTCCTATTACCTTTTTTATCTCTTTGAGTATCTCAGAATTATTATGTCCAACATTTAAAGCACCATATCCGCCCAAAAAATCTATATACTCATTTCCCTCTTCATCATATACCTTTGTCCCTTCAGCCTTAACAAAATGCTTATCAAAATCCAAAAGCGATAAAAGCTGAACCGCACTTGAATTTATGTATTCCCTATAATTTTCCCTAACATCGCTTCTTTTTAAAACTAAAGCATCGTCTATCGTCAAAAATTCTTTATATTTTTCTTTAATTTTCATCCTTTATCCTCCTCTTAAACCATATTGTAAGTAAATCCCTAATGTTAAACTTGTAGTTTACCCTATCCTGCCTACTTACTACAAAGGTAAGCTCCTGCAAATTGAAAATTCCATCATGGCTTGTTCCAGGATAATGTAAAGACATGTCTCCAATTTGGGTGATTATGCTTACCCCCATAAGTGTAACCTTTTCAATAAACTCCTCATCCTTACCATTATATCCCATAGTCTGCAGATATCCAATAAGATTTTGATCTATATAGCTTATAATTTCATCTTTGCTAAAATAAGGACATACATATATAAACCTTGAAAAACATCTATCTACATCATATTTTGTTGGGAAAACTTTGCTTTCAACAACAGTATAATCGGCATTATTTGAGGAATATATCTCTCCTGTCTTAGAAAGCCCATGCTTTAAAAGAACATATTGCCTATCCTGAATAGTTTTAACAGTATCCCACGGATTTGAGTAGGATTTTGGATATTCCTTAGAAAGCTTTTCAAGGGAATTAGCAAGATACTTGCAAAACTTTTGTGCATCTAAATCCTTGCTTATAAATATAATTCTTGGGGATAAACATGCCCTTTGTTCCCAAAGTATAATGTCTCTTGCTGCATATTCTGAAATTTCATCATAATCGTCAATCTCGTCGATAACCTGAAAGCTAACCTTTGGGCCGTGTTCTATAAAATGAACATTATATTTAGCACAAAGATTTGCCATAAAGTTTCTCGAGTTTTCTCCACCCCAATGGATTACCGCATTAACATTTTTAACTATACTTTCATAAATGTCCGATCTTGAACTATCAAAATAAATTATAGATAACCTATCTTTAATAGATTCGTCTATTTCAACTAAACTATTGTAAAAGGCATAAGCAAAATAAGGCTCATCAGCTGAAACTTTTACAATATTGCAGTTTTTTGATAAAAGCCCCATAGAAACGCTGACTGGAATTACAACAAAGGCATTACCTGATACGTTATGAAAAACCACTCCCCTTGGTTGTCTGTGGATTTTTCCATAGTATGTATCTATCCACCTATCTAACACTTCTTCATCTTCTAATTCTTCCTTTAAAAGCCTCTTTACATTTTCCTTTAAAAGCATTTGCATTGTAATTTCTATTTCTTTATATATAAGTTCCTCCGATTGATTAATTATTTTTGAAAGCACCTTAACATGTTCCTTAGAATATTCTCTATCAAGCCATTTTCTAGCACATTTATCCAATATCTCTATTGTTTTTTCAGTTTCGATTTCATGGACTTTTATTTTATTATTTTTCAATCTTTCTATTTCATTTAATATTAAATTTTCATCTGAGAATCCAATTTCTAAATCAAAGCCATTGATATTCCTTCTAACATAGCCGCTTGAGACTGTCATTGGTATTTTCATTCATTATCACCCCCTAAAGTGGCACCACATCCCTTAGCTTCGGTTCCTTTTACTCTTCCTATAATCTTTATAGTCATCCCTTCAGTATTACAAATAGGACATTTATTATAATCAACTATCTCTCCTATATCATCCACTAATATAGAAGCACCTGCAAAGCCTTCAGTTCCATAGGCATTAAGAACCTGAATCAGGCCCCTATCCCCTGACCTTTTAAGTGGCTTTAGTGTTTTAAAATCCCTTATAATAACCTTAGCCCATTTTGGAACATGGAAAATATAATCCCTGTATTCCTTTGAATAATGTCCCGTCATTGTAAAACTATTTTCGGTAAAGGAATATGTATCAGTAAAGTTTTCCTCAGGTATTCCAAGAAATTTTGAAACATCTTCAACAAATCGCCATCTTTCAATCATAGTTCCAATGTTAATATTTCCTTTCCTTCCATCCCAGCCACCACCACCTGTATGAACAATTGCCTTTTCCCCAAGCTCTACTGGTTTAATTTTTTCTTTAAGGCTTAATACTGTTTTATAAAAAAGCGGTGTAGAGCCACCAAGGGCTGCATAATGATCCTTTTTGTCATGTTCCATAATATATCTTATAAACGAGTCAACATCAACAGAAAATCCATTTTGTGATGGCTTTAAAAGAAATATAGTATCATCTCTATAAGTAAATATGTCAAGAATATTTCCAAGATATGACTCTAAAGTTTTCCCTAAAAATTCTCCTCTACCAAAAGCTTTCATATCCTCAGCTAAAGGGAAAAAGGTGCATTCATAATCGTGCCTTTTTCTAAATATTTTATCATCCTCTTCAACAAAATTTCTTAAAATCTGTATATCATTTTCAGTTCTTCCTACAATACTTGGATCTCCGCTGGTGCTGCTTGATATTGTCCATTTAAATATTCCATCTAAGTTTTTTCTTAAAAGCTTTGTAAAAAGCCCGTTAGATCTTTTGAAAACAGTCGTGACTAAAAAAGGAACATAATCAATATCATCTTCATATTTTAAATCTGTATATGGATTAAACCCCTGTTGCTGGCATACTAATCTATATGCTTCACATTCTTCATATTGCCCAATCAAATTATTTTTAAAATCCTCAAAAAATCCCATATTATCCTCCCTTCTGTGCACAATTTGTGCATAATTAATTATACCAATATTTAGTATATTATGCAATAAAATAGCATTATGTCCGTAAGTTAATTTTGCAAATAAAAAAAGCGCAAGTTCAAATTCTTACGCTATACCATCTATATTACATATATTTCATAACTCTTATCATACAAATAATAGAACCTATTTGGTTTTATTTCTTTATAAAAGTCACTTGAAAACGTTACAAAAATTAAAAGACAGGCATAGCCTGTCAATTGCAAAAAAATAAAATGGCTCCATGGAGAGGACTCGAACCTCCAACCCTCCGGTTAACAGCCGGATGCTCCACCATTGAGCTACCATGGAACACTATAATTGTATTAAATTAAATGGTGGGCTCAAGTGGAATCGAACCACCGACCTTACGCTTATCAGGCGTACGCTCTAACCATCTGAGCTATGAGCCCACATGTGGTGGAGATGAGGAGATTCGAACTCCTGACCCCCTGCTTGCAAGGCAGGTGCTCTCCCAACTGAGCTACACCCCCACATTAAATGGCTCCACGGAGAGGACTCGAACCTCCAACCCTCCGGTTAACAGCCGGATGCTCCACCATTGAGCTACCGTGGAATATTTTTTACCCGGCAGTCACCTACTCTCCCAGGCCGTCTCCAGCCTAGTACCATCGGCGTAGGTAGGCTTAACCTTCGTGTTCGGAATGGGAACGGGTGTTTCCCTACCTCCATTACCACCGGATTTCACTGCACAATAAGATCAAGCCCTCGACCTATTAGTACCAGTCAGCTAAACGCCTTACGACGCTTACACCTCTGGCCTATCTACCTGGTAGTCTTCCAGGGGTCTTACCGCTTCCGCGTGGGAAATCTCATCTTGGGGTGGGCTTCGCGCTTAGATGCCTTCAGCGCTTATCCCTTCCGAACTTGGCTACCCAGCTGTGCCATTGGCATGACAACTGGTGCACCAGAGGTTCGTCCATCCCGGTCCTCTCGTACTAAGGACAGCTCCCCTCAAATTTCCTACGCCCGCGACGGATAGGGACCGAACTGTCTCACGACGTTCTGAACCCAGCTCGCGTGCCGCTTTAATGGGCGAACAGCCCAACCCTTGGGACCTACTTCAGCCCCAGGATGCGACGAGCCGACATCGAGGTGCCAAACCTCCCCGTCGATGTGGACTCTTGGGGGAGATCAGCCTGTTATCCCCGAGGTAGCTTTTATCCGTTGAGCGATGGCCCTTCCACTCAGAACCACCGGATCACTAAGCCCGACTTTCGTCCCTGTTCGAGATGTCTCTCTCTCAGTCAAGCTCCCTTCTGCCTTTGCACTCTCCGCGCGATTTCCAACCGCGCTGAGGGAACCTTTGGGCGCCTCCGTTACCTTTTAGGAGGCGACCGCCCCAGTCAAACTGCCCACCTAGCAATGTCCCGTGACTTGCTTCAAAGCCTCCGGTTAGGGCTTCAGTATCATCAGGGTGGTATCCCAACGTCGGCTCCGTAGGACCTGGCGACCCTACTTCTCTGCCTCCCACCTATCCTGTACAGACAATACCAAAACCCAATGCTAAGCTACAGTAAAGCTCTACGGGGTCTTTCCGTCCAATCGCGGGTAGCAAGCATCTTCACTTGCACTACAATTTCGCCGAGCCCCTCGTTGAGACAGCGCCCAGGTCGTTACGCCATTCGTGCGGGTCGGAACTTACCCGACAAGGAATTTCGCTACCTTAGGACCGTTATAGTTACGGCCGCCGTTTACTGGGGCTTCGGTTCAGAGCTCTCACCCTTCCCCTTAACCTTCCAGCACCGGGCAGGCGTCAGCCCCTATACTTCGTCTTTCGACTTAGCAGAGACCTGTGTTTTTGCTAAACAGTCGCCTGGGCCTATTCTCTGCGGCCTGCTCTCGCAGGCACCCCTTCTCCCGAAGTTACGGGGTCAATTTGCCGAGTTCCTTAACGAGGGTTCTCTCGCTCGCCTTAGGATTCTCTCCTCGCCTACCTGTGTCGGTTTGCGGTACGGGCACCTGCTTCCTCGATAGAGGCTTTTCTCGGCAGTGTGAAATCAGCTGCTTCGCCTTTCGGCTCCCCGTCAGCGCTCAGCTTAGCTCTACGGATTTGCCTATAGAGCACGCCTTACGCCTTGGACGCACATCTCCATCCGTGCGCTCAGCCTATCCTCCTGCGTCACCCCTTCTCTCAAACGGCTACAGGTGGTATCGGAATATCAACCGATTGTCCATCACCTACGCCTTTCGGCCTCGGCTTAGGTCCCGACTAACCCTGGGCGGACGAACCTTCCCCAGGAAACCTTAGGCTTTCGGCGAGTAGGATTCTCACCTACTTCTCGCTACTTATGCCAGCATTCTCACTCGTATACAGTCCACCACTCCTCTCGGTATGGCTTCTACCCGTATACGAAGCTCCCCTACCGCTCCTAAGAGTCCACAGCTTCGGTGGCATGTTTTAGCCCCGGACATCTTCGGCGCAGGACCTCTCGACCAGTGAGCTATTACGCACTCTTTAAATGTATGGCTGCTTCTAAGCCAACATCCTGGTTGTCTTTGAGATCCCACATCCTTTCCCACTTAACATGCACTTCGGGACCTTAGCTGGTGGTCTGGGCTGTTTCCCTCTTGACCACGGATCTTATCACTCGTAGTCTGACTCCCAGGGTCTCAGTTTAGGCATTCGGAGTTTGATAGGGTTCGGTAACCTATACGGCCCCTAGCCCATTCAGTGCTCTACCTCCTAAACTTACGCCCTGAGGCTAGCCCTAAAGCTATTTCGGGGAGAACCAGCTATCTCCGAGTTCGATTGGAATTTCTCCGCTATCCACAGCTCATCCCATGGTTTTTCAACACCAACGTGGTTCGGGCCTCCGACAAGTTTTACCTTGTCTTCACCCTGTCCATGGATAGATCACCCGGT
>Ga0073360_111_pt1:0-2500 | contig 134055 bp, 130 predicted proteins | sample YelNatPosite1Avi_FD_63906 | JGI IMG/M metagenome (GOLD analysis project Ga0073360, IMG submission 63906) | Hot spring thermophilic microbial communities from Obsidian Pool, Yellowstone National Park, USA - site 1 Avi (version 2) (version 2) | ecosystem: Environmental > Aquatic > Thermal... | reverse complement strand
GCCAGCGTTCGTCCTGAGCCAGGATCAAACTCTTATGTTTAAATCCTTAGCTTCTTAAATTACTGCTGGTCGCTTCGCCACTGTTCAGTTTCAAAGGTCAAACGACATTTTATATTATAACAACCTCTCAATATAATGTCAAGAGGTTTTTTGCTTATCAAATCAACGACATTGTGTATATTACCATGCTTTAATTGCTTTGTCAATGGAATTTTTGTCCTGAAACCTTAAACAAAAAAAAAATAAAATGGCTCCACGGAGAGGACTCGAACCTCAACCCTCCGGTTTAACAGCCGGATGCTCCACCATTGAGCTACCGTGGAACGCTTACACAAAATATTATAGCAGATTTTTTTCTGTTTGCAATACCTTTTTATAAAAAATTGTCCTTTATCCCTATAAATAGAATCTAGAATATCCCCATATTTCACTTGCTTTTCAAAGTCTCGGCCCTTTATTGACAAGCTATTAACATGATGTTTGAGGTTAGACTAGAGCCCACATTAAAATTCAATCCCTTATAGGTAGCTATAAACGAGCCCTGAAATCTTTTGTCGGCTCTCCCAATGTTTGTTTCAATCCCTTATATGTAGGCTATAAAACTCATGCACTAAAACCTCCATTTTTTAATTTTTTATGTATGTTTCAATCCCTTATAGGTAGGCTATAAACTAAACAATAAATATTGAAACAATTGTAAATAAAGTTCGAGTTTCAATCCCTTATAGGTAGGCTATAAACACATTAAAGGTGCGAATGCAAAAGATTTCAAAGAAGGTTTCAATCCCTTATAGGTAGGCTATAAACGATGAGTAATGCAGGAATAGGGAAAGATTTGACATTGTTTCAATCCTTATAGGTAGCTATAAACTACAAATACTAAAAAAGACCTTATTTATGAGTTCAAGTTTCAATCCCTTATAGGTAGGCTATAAACGTATTTGTTGCAGTTCCAATAAAAAGTATGTATTGCCCGTTTCAATCCCTTATAGGTAGGCTATAAACGGAGAGTTATAGATGATGTATTTTGTGATGATTCGTTGTTTCAATCCCTTATAGGTAGGCTATAAACAAATTATAAAGGAGTATAGTTATGGCAATTGCAGGGTTTCAATCCCTTATAGGTAGGCTATAAACGATATTACGGTATATGTGGGTCAACAAGTTTCTTTACAAGTTTCAATCCCTTATAGGTAGGCTATAAACATAATTGAACCATACGAAAGAATAGCACAATTAGTCAGTTTCAATCCCTTATAGGTAGGCTATAAACTTTTTAAAAGCTTATGTAAAAGACAGATGCAAATTTTGTTTCAATCCCTTATAGGTAGGCTATAAACTAATTGCCTCTTGGAAACCTTCACCTAAAGCATTTGCGTTTCAATCCCTTATAGGTAGGCTATAAACACAAGCCCCATTCCAAAACCTACAATCCCACTTTCTTGTTTCAATCCCTTATAGGTAGGCTATAAACACTTTCATAGTCCATAACCCTACCCCCCCGGGGAAAATGTTTCAATCCCTTATAGGTAGGCTATAAACGGAAACTATGCCACCATCGAAGCAAAAAAAAAGGGCAAGTTTCAATCCCTTATAGGTAGGCTATAAACTCCGCCACGCACATGGCGGACGCTTTTATTATACTCGTTTCAATCCCTTATAGGTAGGCTATAAACAAAACAAATAAAGGTTCTTTAGTTTTGAATAGAAATGCGTTTCAATCCCTTATAGGTAGGCTATAAACTTTTCCTTAAAAGTTCCTCAATCGAATCAAACAAAAGTTTCAATCCCTTATAGGTAGGCTATAAACTGCTGAAAAGATCTTCAAACCCTCCAACAAATTCTTTGTTTCAATCCCTTATAGGTAGGCTATAAACCATCAAGAAATAGAAGTAGTAGAATTCTACACTTTAGTTTCAATCCCTTATAGGTAGGCTATAAACAGTCAAAAATGAGTGAAGAAACAAAAGAAGAAAGGAGTTTCAATCCCTTATAGGTAGGCTATAAACTGGATCATTCTATTAGCCCATCTATTATATTTTTGTTTCAATCCCTTATAGGTAGGCTATAAACCCTTTGCCATTTTATACGGGCAGCCCTCATGAAAATTGTTTCAATCCCTTATAGGTAGGCTATAAACGGCTTGGGGAAATACCAAAGGAAACAAAAGGGACAAGTTTCAATCCCTTATAGGTAGGCTATAAACCAGGATGCTTGTCCTTAGTAAAACTCATCGCAATTATGTTTCAATCCCTTATAGGTAGGCTATAAACAAGGAGAGCCGGTAGGGCTTGGTATAATTGACCTTTTGTTTCAATCCCTTATAGGTAGGCTATAAACAAAGATGCTGACGCCAGCCGAAATTCAAGAAATGCGTTTCAATCCCTTATAGGTAGGCTATAAACAGATACTTAACATCTATTGTTCCGTTTTCTTTATAGTGTTTCAATCCCTTATAGGTAGGCTATAAACTCCAGTCTTTTCAAGTGCATAATCTATC
>Ga0073360_110_pt1 | contig 156726 bp, 160 predicted proteins | sample YelNatPosite1Avi_FD_63906 | JGI IMG/M metagenome (GOLD analysis project Ga0073360, IMG submission 63906) | Hot spring thermophilic microbial communities from Obsidian Pool, Yellowstone National Park, USA - site 1 Avi (version 2) (version 2) | ecosystem: Environmental > Aquatic > Thermal springs >... | reverse complement strand
GGAAGAAACGGGTATCAAATCATTAAAGGTTGGCTATAATAAGATATTTGGATATTATATTGAAATTACAAAGGCTAATTTGAATTTAATCCCTAAGGATAGATATATACGCAAACAAACTTTAGCTAATGCCGAAAGATTCATTACCCCTGAGCTTAAAGAGATAGAAGAAAATATCTTAGGCGCTGAATCAAAAATAGTCGAACTAGAATATGAACTCTTTGTAGATGTTAGAAATAAAGTCTATTCACAGGTTGAAAGGATAAAAAAGATAGCACAATATTTAGCTATAATAGATGTATTGCTATCCTTTGCTAGGGTTTCCTTTGAGAACAATTATGTTAAACCTGAAATAACAAACGACGGAATTATAGAAATAATAGATGGAAGGCATCCGGTTGTTGAAAAGGTTATTTCAAGCCCCTTTGTTCCAAACGATACCATTCTTGATAATAAAGAAAATATGATAATCATAATTACGGGACCTAATATGGCAGGTAAATCAACATATTTAAGGCAAGTTGCTTTAATTACTTTGCTTTCCCAAGTTGGATGTTTTGTTCCTGCAAAGAAGGCTAAAATATCAATAGTAGATAGGATTTTCACAAGGATAGGTGCTTCAGATGATCTATCCTTAGGTCAAAGCACATTTATGGTTGAGATGACGGAAGTATCGAATATTTTAAAGAATGCAACTAAAAATAGCTTAATTATATTAGATGAAGTAGGAAGAGGAACAAGCACCTATGATGGACTAAGTATTGCCTGGTCGGTAATTGAATATATAAATAAAAGTATCGGTGCAAAGACATTATTTGCAACCCATTATCATGAATTAACAGAACTTGAAGGCAAAATAAAGGGTGTTAAAAATTATTGCATTTCCGTAAAGGAACATGGAGATGATATTATTTTCCTTAGAAAAATTGTAAGAGGTGGAGCAGATCAGAGCTATGGAATACAGGTGGCAAAATTAGCTGGTCTCCCAGATGAGGTTATTAAAAAGGCTAAGGAAATACTCGCCAAATTAGAAGAAAATGATATAAATAAAAATAAAAAGGATGATGCAATAAAAGAAGTTGCAACAACCTCTTCCTATGAAATCAACCTATTTAATTACCAAGAAAATGAAATAATAGAGGAGCTTAAAAATATCGATATTCTAAATATAACGCCAATTGAAGCTCTTAATATATTATATTCATTAACTAATAAAGCAAAGAAATTAGGGTGATAAAATGTCAAAAATAAGAATATTAGATGATGATTTAATAACAAAAATTGCTGCAGGGGAAGTAGTCGAAAGGCCGGCTTCCGTTGTTAAAGAATTGATTGAAAACTCAATAGATGCAGGAGCAAGTATTATAGAGGTTGAAATAGAAAATGGCGGAATAAGCTTAATAAAAATAACAGATAACGGGCATGGTATAGAAAAAGACGATGTTGAGATTGCATTTTTAAGACATACTACATCAAAAATTAAAAATGAGGATGACCTTTATAATATAAGAACATTAGGCTTTAGAGGAGAAGCTCTTGCAAGTATATGTGCTGTTTCAAAGGTAGAAATGATAACTAAAACAAAAAATGATCTGACTGGAACTAAAATTTATATTGAAGGTGGAGAAATTATAGATAAAATTGAATGCGGTGCACCCGACGGAACTACCATTATTGTAAAAGATTTATTTTATAATACACCTGCAAGGCTAAAATTTTTAAAAACTCCTTCAAGGGAAGCCATGATTGTTTCTGAGATAGTTCAAAGTCTTGCATTATCTAACGAAAATATATCATTTAAATATAAAAACAATGGTAAGATAGTTTTCGCAACGAAGGGTGATGGTAATTTATTAAATGCTATAATTTCATTATACGGAAGACAAATCAAGGATAATCTATTAAAGATCGATTATGAAGAAAATGATATAAAAATCGAAGGGTATATAGGAAATAATGCCTTAGGGAAGAATAATAGAAATTATCAAACGCTTTTCATAAACGGAAGATTAATAAAAAATAAAACAATAAATGCTGCAATTGAAAATGTGTATAGATCCTATTCTACTTCGGATAAGTTTCCATTTTATATTGTCAAAATAACAATGAATCCTCAATTGATAGATGTAAATGTTCATCCAACTAAAGCTGAAGTTAAATTTCAAAATGATCAGGAGATTTATAGATTGGTTTACAAGGCCCTTCAAAATGCCTTTGCAACTACAGCATCCGTCCCTAAGGTTATTATAGATCTAAATATTGAAAAAAATTTTTCTCCAGAAATAAAATCAGAAGAAATAACATTTAGCTTCAATAACCAAGATAAACAAAGTCTAGAAAAAAGTGATTCAGATGTTTTCAATAGTTATAAACCTAATGTAAAAGAAGATAAACAAGAATATATAAATGAAAATACAAATAAAGAAAAATTCATGGAAGAGGTTAAAAATTTTGAAGATGAGGAAATAATAGATAATAAGACTTCTGCTTTATTCCCTAAATTAGTTCCAATCGGTCAAATACATTTGACATATATTATTGCAGAGGCAGAAAATGAGTTTTATATTATAGACCAGCATGCAGCCCATGAAAGGATATTATATGAGAAGTATTTAGATGAATATCAAAGAACAGCTATCCATAGCCAAACATTGTTAACTCCTAAAATTATTGATTTGAAGACTTCTGATAAAGAATTCCTTCTTGAAAATATCGAAAATTTTGCTAAAATAGGTTTTGTCATAGAAGATTTCGGAGGTAATTCTATATCATTAAGATCTGTTCCAGTTATTTATGGAAATCCTAATTATATTGATGTATTTAATGAGATTTTGAACGAAATTGTGCAATCTTCAGGCGGTTTTCTAAATTCTATTAATAAAATCATATATACGATGGCATGCAAAGGTGCAATAAAAGCTGGGGATAAATTAACTTTAAGCGAAATGAATAAACTGATCGATGATTTAAGACGTTGTAAAAATCCTTATTCTTGTCCCCATGGAAGACCAACTTTAATAAGGATGAGTTATGAGGATCTTGAAAAAAAATTTAGAAGAATCTTGTAAGGTGATTATATGAAAAAAAATATAGTTATAATAGCAGGTCCGACAGCATCAGGCAAGACAAAGATAGGAATAGAACTTGCAAAAAAAATAGATGGTGAAATAATATCTGCCGATTCAATGCAAATTTATAAATATATGGATATTGGTTCTGCAAAACCTACAAGGGAAGAAATGCAGGGAGTTCCCCATCACATGATAGATGTTGTAGATCCTAAAGAAGAATTTAGTGTTGCCCTTTACCGTCAAATGGCTGTAGACTGTATAGATAATATTATAAAAAGGGGCAAAGTTCCAATAATAGTTGGTGGAACAGGATTATATATAAATTCTTTAACTTATCCTTTGGATTTTACAGAAACGGCAAAGGATGAAGAATATAGAATTTACCTTCAAAATTTGGCTGAGGAAAAGGGTAGTCACTTTATCCATGAAATGCTAAAGGATGTTGATCCAGAATCATATAATAGGTTACATCCTAACGATTTAAAAAGGATAATAAGGGCATTAGAGGTATATAAAAATACAGGCAGACCTATATCGGAATTTCAAAGGGAATCAAAAAAAAGAGAAATAGATTTTAATCTTGCATATTTTGGACTTACTATGGATAGAACAAAGCTTTATGAGAGAATAAATCAAAGAGTAGATGAAATGTTTGAGAAAGGATTAATAGATGAAGTTAAAAAATTAAAGGAAATGGGTTATACCAAGGATATGACATCTATGCAGGGAATTGGCTATAAGGAAGTTTTTGATTATCTCGATGGTTATTTGACATTAGAAGAAGTAAAGGATATAATAAAACAAAATACAAGAAGGTATGCTAAAAGACAATTAACTTGGTTTAGAAGGGAGGATAGGATATTCTGGATAAACTTAGATGAATTTAGCAGCATTGATGAAGTTTTAAATGTTATGATAAATTACATAAAGGAAAAATTTATGATAATTTAGAATCTTAATTGACAAATAATAATCTATAGAATAAACTAAAAGTAATAACCAAAATTAAGCAATTTTTTGCCTAAAATAAATGGTGGCAAATTATTATCATAATAAACTTTGGAGGATGATGGTATGGTTAAAAACGCTAATAATTTACAAGATGTGTTTTTAAATGGGGCTAGGAAAAATAAAATACCAGTTACAATTTTCTTAGTATCAGGAGTTCAATTGAAGGGTAATGTTAAAGGCTTTGACAGCTTTACAGTTATTTTAGAATCAGAAGGAAAACAAATGATGGTTTATAAGCATGCAATATCTACGATAGTTCCAGCAAAGCCCATTTTATATACAACAGTAAATCAAGAAGAGAAAGAAAATAAAGAAGTATAAAAAACTCGCTTATGGCGAGTTTTTTATAATGTATTTTACTTGGAGGTGCAAAATGCTAGAGATTACTAAAAAATTTTTGCAGGAAAAATATAATTTTAGTCCTGTTGCTATTGAAATTGCCGAAAAAGCATTAAAGGACGTAGAAAAATATTTTAATGAAATAGATCAAATAAAGGAATATAATCAAATTAAAGTATTAAAGGCTATGCAGGATGAAAAGTTATCTGAATCACATTTTACTTATTCTACTGGTTATGGTTATGGGGACATAGGTAGGGATACATTAGATAGGGTTTATGCCCGTGTATTTAATTGTGAAGATGCCTTGGTAAGGCCCCACATAGTCTCTGGAACTCATGCCATAACAATTGCTTTATTTGGAAATTTAAGACCAAATGATACATTGTTATCTATTACAGGGAAGCCATATGATACTTTGCTGCAGGTTATAGGAATAGAAGGATCAGAAATGGGATCGTTAAAGGACTACGGAGTAAATTACAAACAAATTGACCTTTTACCTAATGGTAATATAAATCTAAAAGAAGTAGAGAGGGTATTAAAGGAAGATTCCACAATAAGAATGATAGCAATTCAAAGATCAACTGGATATGCTTGGAGACCTTCGCTACAAATTAATGATATTGAAGAAGCTATTAAATTAATAAAATCTATAAATAAAGATATAATATGTTTTGTTGATAACTGCTATGGAGAATTTATAGATATTAAAGAGCCAACGGATGTGGGTGCTGATATAATAGCAGGTTCTTTAATTAAAAATATAGGTGGAGGTATAGCACCTACAGGGGGATATGTTGCAGGTAAAAAAGAATTTGTAGAAAAGGCAGCGTTCAGATTGACTGCTCCTGGAATTGGGAGAGAGTGTGGATCAACCTTTGGTGTTATAAGGCAAATGTTTCAAGGCTTATTCCTTGCTCCTCATATTACAGCTGAGGCCTTAAAATCAGCAATATTTGCATCTAGACTGCTTGAACTTGCTGGATTTGAAGTTTCGCCAAAATATAATGAAAAAAGAAGTGATATAATTCAAGCTGTTAAATTTAATGATAAAGATAAACTAATTAAATTTATTAAAGGAATTCAAAAAGGATCTCCTGTTGATTCCTTTGTTGATTGTGAGCCATGGGACATGCCAGGCTATACTGATCAGGTAATAATGGCTGCAGGTGCATTTATTCAAGGTTCTTCAATAGAACTTAGCGCAGATGCACCTATTAGACCGCCATATATAGCTTATATTCAAGGTGGCTTAACCTTAGAACACGCTAAGGTTGGTATACTAAAGGGGTTATCAAATATACTAGAATAAAATTTTAAGGGCTGCATCTTGCAGCCCTTAATTTATTATTAATACTTTCTTATTAATCCCTTTACCTTACCAAGTATTTTACAATCTTTAACTATAATTGGCTGCATTGATGAATTTTCAGGCTGCAGCCTTATATATCCGTTTTCCTTATAAAAGGTTTTAACTGTTGCGCTATCGTCAACTAATGCAACAACAATATCGCCATTATTAGCAGTTGATTGCTGTTCAACAATTAAGTAATCCCCATCATAAATCCCCTTTTCAATCATGCTATCTCCCTTAACTTTTAATATAAAGGCATTATTGTTTATCTTTATAAAATCACTTGGCAAAGGGAAGGAATCTTCAATATTTTCTATAGCCAAAATAGGTTGTCCAGCTGCTACATTACCGACGATAGGAACGTTAATTACTTCTTTTATTGTAGAGCTATTTACTAATTCAATAGCTCTTGGCTTACTAGGATTGCGCTTTATTAGGCCCTTTTTCTCAAGTCTCTCAAGATGACCATGAACAGTTGAGGTGGATCTTAAACCAACAGCTTCACATATCTCTCTAACAGATGGAGGATATCCCCTTGTTGCAATTTCCTTCTTTATAAATTCAAGTATTTCCTGCTGCTTATCTTTATTATTGTTAGCCATATCTTATGCACCCCTTAATGATTATCTAGCTTTATTATAACATAAATTATTTTATCAGGCAAACTAATGTTCGACCATATTGACAGCCGAACACTTGTTCGATATAATATAAATAGAACAAATGTTCGGGAGGGGTCGTTATGAAAAATAAAAAACTATTAGCGGTAGCTTTAATATTAAGTATCCTCATTATTCCTTTTTATAAAAAGGCAAATAGCCAAAACCAAAGCAAAATCAATTACATATACGTTACTGTAGAATCTGGAGATACCCTTTGGAAGATAGCTAAAAAACATAAAACAGATAAACAAGATATAAGAAAATTAGTTTATGAAATAAGAAAAGCAAATAATTTAGAATCATTAATAATATATCCTGGCCAAACAATAAAAGTGCCTATAGAGGCTGATTAAAGCTGCATTTTGCAGCTTTTTTATTTGCCTGTCAATATCTTTTGAAAATGTCACCTAAAAATAATTTAAAATAAAGTTAATTATCGTATGAAAATGTCATTTAGATGGGTAAAAATTAGGGGGCTTTGCCCCCTAGAACCCCCATCCTCGCCGGAAGGCAGAGGGGCAGATTAAACTGCCCCTAAAAGGCAATAGGATACTATGCCGCCTGATGTCAAGGCCTTTCGCGGCATAAACGGGCGCCCTCCCACAAGTGGGCCCCTCCCATTTATTCCACGGTGCCTTGACATCACCCGACTAACAGTCCTATTATCAAAAGCTAACATTTACCCTAAATTTTTGTATCTGTCAACAAAATTATCTTTACCGAGGAAAATTTCCTCAAGCATACTTAAAATTTCTTGATCGCTTTCATCATAGACGATGGGCTTAACTAAATTACGTCCATATTTGTAATAATGGTCTTCTGGCGGCCTGTAGGTGTTTTTCTCCTTCTTAACGGAATCAGTAGAAGATTTTTTAGGCTTTGAAAATATTTCTGTATCGTAAATTACCCCCTTGTATTCGACCTGAACACCTGTTAAACTATTAATGAATACATTAATAGTTGCTCGGGTCGGTATTGGAGGCTGATTGTTCTTTTGAAGGATTTTGAACTGTTTTCCGTAGTAGGAGAAAACGCCGCCATTATCGACCTTTCTTTTTTCTTTCACGCAGAGAATAGAATTAAGGTTTATGTCACTACTAAGTGGTCTTAAAGCAGATTCATCAGATAAAGGCTCAACAGAAAATATGCTATTGAATTCAAAGACATATTTTCTTAAAAATTCATTAGCTTCATCAATAGTTTTAATTCCAGCTATTTTAAATTCAACGGGCAAACGCGATTGCAAAGTATTCCAAAGTCGTTCTACCCTACCTTTAGCCTGAGGGGAATGTGCAGTTATTATGGTGATGCCAAGTTCCCGCATAGCTCTAGAGAACTGAGTATCGTTACAAACCTTGCCTTCAAGCTGATCTTCAATAGAGAGTTTAGAAGCTTTAGTAGAAAGGAAGATAGCATGCCTATCGCTATAGATACTAGCAGGGATACCAAAGTTTTCGAGCATAAAGCGAGCGACTTCAAAATATCCTTGAAGGCATTCATTTTTAGTCATATAAAGACCGAGAACTTTGCCAGTAGCATCGTCGATAGCACCATGGATAGAATAGTTACAGCCAATACCCAGCCAATCAAATGGAGAGGAATCCATCTGAACTAGAAGGCCCATCTGTGGTTTTCTTTTTCGTCTTGTATGGGGTTTAAATCTACGACGCTTTTTAGGGCTTTTAATACCGGTAGAGTTAAGGATATTGTAGATGGTAGAGTAACTTAGCTTAATGCCATGGAATCTTTCAAGAAGCTCGTTAAAATGTTTGAAGTTAGCATTTTTGTAGTTATCAGACAATTTAAGAGATATAATTTTACCTTTAAGTTCATCGGAAACAGCATGAGAAGGTTTACGGCCTTTGTTTTTATGAATAAGAGCAGAAACCCCGCTTTGCATCACACCCTTTCTTAATCTAATAACTTGACGTTCGCTAAGGCCTAAAACCTTTGCTGCCTCCTTGACAGTTAATAAACCCTCAAGGGATTTTTGAATGACAACATACCTATTAATTTGTTTTTGTGACATTGAATAAAACACCTCGTTCCTCATAGTGACATTTTATCATATTACTCTACAACATGACATTATCATAAAATAATCACACAGCTTTTTTATTTGCCTTGCTTTAAATTGTATATAGTGTTATAATAACTTTAAAAATTTAAATACAAGGGGATTGATAAGATGCAGATATGTATTTTTGATAAAAATAAAATATGTGATAATTGTAGCGATTGTAATATGTGTGACCTTGTAGAAGGTAAAATATGCGACAATTGTGGTAAGTGCTTAGAATTAGATTCTGATTATAAAGAAATATTGATCGATGGAATAATCGAAGATGAAAGTGAAATCGACGATTACTTATATGAGGAAAATACATTAGATTTCGAAGAAGAAGAAGATGAAAATGTATTATACATCGAAGATATTCCTGAATTAAAAGAAAAACTTTCAAAGGAATATAACGAAGAATAAACTAGCCCCAAATGGGGCTTTATTTATTCTTCAGACAAAGGATTTGATTTAACTGCATCCCTTAATATTTCATCATCAATATGGGTGTATATTTGAGTAGTAGAAACGCTTTCATGGCCAAGGATATGTTGAAGGGCTCTAATATCTACCTTCCCATATTTATACATCAAAGTAGCAGCTGTATGCCTTAGTTTGTGGGGTGTATATTTATCGTTTAAAAGCCCGGCACTTATAATATACTTTTTAACGAGTTTTTCTACGGTCCTTTTATCTATTCGCTTTTTTCTTTCGCTTAAGAAAAGAGCATCTTTATCTACAACACCATCTTTTGGTCTTACAGCAAGATAAGAATTTATAGCTTTTATACAAGCTTTATTTAAATAAACTGTTCTTTCTTTATTCCCTTTACCAACGACAGTTAATGTATCTCCCTTTATTTTGCTAATATCGATACTAACAAGCTCCGATAATCTTAAGCCACAGTTAAGAAAAAGAGTGATGATGGCAACATCCCTTTCTTTATTTCTTCCCTTTATTGAATCAAGAAGTTTTTTGCTTTGCTCAAGGGTTAAATAAACAGGATGTCTTTTGTTGATTTTAGGAGATTCTAACTCTCGAGCTGGATTTTCTTTAATTATTTTAGCTTTTGTTTCTAAATAATTAAAAAAGGACCTTATTGCAGCAATTTTTCTTGCCCTTGCGTAAGTGCTGTTTTGTCTTTTAATCGAAACATAGTTTATAAAAGAGTATATATCACTTAAGGTAATTTGTTTGATTAGTTCTGCATTGACATCCGAAATATCGATATCATCAATTTCATTTTTTAAATTATACTTTATTTTTTTTATATATTTTAAAAACAATCTCAGATCAACTTTATAACCATCAATTGTGTTTAAGGATTTTCCTTTAACTGTATATAAATATCCAAGAAAATCATTTAATATATAAGGTAGGTTCTCGTCAAATAGTGCATCTAAATTTTTATTATCCATTGCCACTCCCCCATCGTTTTTCATTACAACATTCTACTAAATTGATATTTAGCGAAATGTTTTTTGTCCCTACTTTTTAGAAGCATTATCCATTTTTTTCTTTTTGCTTTTAGTTTTTAATCCTGATATAAGTAAAATACAAAATATCAAATATATCATTATCATAACAATTAGCAATAAATATCTAAGCGCAAACATAAAACATCACCTTATATTTTTTAAATTTAAGTTCTTCTTATATGTATTTATAACACATTCAATAACCGCACTTCGAAATCCCTTTTCCTCTAAGGTTCTAATGCCTTCAATTGTGGTTCCTGCTGGGGATGTTACCATATCTTTAAGTTCACCAGGATGTTTACCTGTTTCTATAAGAAGCTTAGAACTGCCGATAAGCATTCTTGCTGCAGCCTCATAAGCATCCTTTCTTGGAATTCCTAAAAGAACGGCTGCATCCGCCATAGCTTCTATAAAAAGAAATGCAAAAGCAGGACCACTTCCTGTTATGGCTGAATATGCATTTATTTGTGATTCATTTATTATTTTTACTTCTCCTAATGACTTTAATAAATTGATGACATATTCACCTTCAACTTTATCTATATTTTCATTTAATACGACCACGGTATATCCTTCACCAATTAACGAAGGTGTATTAGGCATAATTCTAATTACTTTAGCTTTATTTCCAAGTTTTTCTTCTATTTTTTCAATGTCATATCCTGCTGCCATAGAAATTATAACCTTATCGTTAGCAACAAGGTCTTTTATATTGTTTAATAATTTATCATATGCTATGGGTTTAACAGCAAGAAAGATGTATTTAGATTTATTAACAACTTCCTTTTCATTATTACATATATTAACATGCGAATTAATATTTAATATCTTTTCTTTACTATGATCATAAGCATATATATCCTTTGGATTATAACCGGAGCCTATAATTCCTTTTAAAATAGCTTCTCCCATATTTCCACAGCCAATAATACCTATCAAATTTATCACTCCTTATTTTTTCTATATAAATATTTTAAGTTAAAGTGTTTATTAACACAAGTGAATAACCATGTTAATAATAATGAATAAATGAATTTTTAATTATTCTTATTGGGCTACCTAATTCGACTTTTCAAATGATATTAGTTATCATATTAAATTTGAAAATAAAATGTTATATGAAGTAATATTTTGTAAAAAGAATTTTCGACTTTATGTTTCAATTATTTCTCTATTGTTAAATTATTAACATTTATTCTAATAAAAAGCCAAGATATGTGTTGCTTTCAACATATCTTGGCTTTTTAAATTAATAACTTTGCTTATTTATTAAACTATTAATTAAACATTTATTTCTACGTTTATTTCATCTACTTCATTATTTAAAAGTATAGGCTCTACTATTTCACTTAAAAATTCTTCAACCTGTTCCTTTGAGCGACCTATGTAGTTATGTGGATTTAGAGCGTCTTTTAATTCATTTTTATCTAAATTAAATTTTGGATCATTTACAATTCTATCTATAAGATCGTTTTCACGGCCTTCTTCTTTAACTACCTTACCAGCTTCCATTGAGTGAACTCTTATTCTCTCATGTAATTCTTGTCTGTCTCCTCCCTTTTTCACTGCTTCCATCATTATATTTTCGGTAGCCATGAAAGGAAGTTCTTCCATAACTCGTTTTTCTATTATTTTTGGATATACAACTAAATTTTCAGAAACATTAATATATAGGTTTAGGATTGCATCGATAGCCAAAAATGCTTCTGCAACTACGATTCTTTTATTAGCTGAATCATCTAGTGTCCTTTCAAACCATTGGGTCGAAGCTGTAATCGATGAATTTAATACATTTACTATAACATATCTTGCTAAAGCAGATATTCTTTCACTTCTCATTGGGTTGCGTTTATAGGGCATTGCAGAAGATCCAATTTGATGCTTTTCAAAGGGCTCTTCTATTTCCTTAAAACTTTGCAATATTCTAAGGTCATTGCTAAACTTATATGCACTTTGTGCAATTAAACTTAAAGTATTTAAAACTATCATATCTTGTTTACGAGGATATGTTTGACCAGTTACTTTAAAAAACTTATCTTTAAACCCAAGCTTTTCACATACAAGCTCATCAAGTTTTTTTACCTTTTCATGATCACCATTAAATAACTTTAAAAAACTTGCCTGTGTTCCAGTAGTTCCTTTAACTCCAAGTAATTTTAAGGAAGCAATACAATTATCTATATTTTCAAGATCTACAATAATGTCCTGGATCCAAAGACACGCTCTTTTCCCGACAGTAGTTAGTTGAGCTGGTTGCAGGTGTGTATAGGCTAATGTTGGAAGTTGTTTATATTTATCTGCAAATTGGCTTAAATTTTTTATTATCTTTATTAACTTTTTTCTTATTATGTTTAATGCTTCCTTCATGATTATTACATCTGTATTATCGCCAACATAACAACTTGTTGCACCTAAATGTATTATTGGTTTAGCTTTTGGACATTGTTCACCATATGCATAAACATGGGACATTACATCATGCCTTGTTTTCTTTTCATATTCTCTCGCAACATCATAATTTATATCATAAATATGTTGCTTCAATTCATTAATCTGCTCATCAGTTATATTTAGCCCCAATTCTTTTTCAGCTTCCGCTAAAACTACCCATAATTTTCTCCATGTAGTAAATTTATATTCTTCAGAAAAAAGATAAGACATCTCTTTTGATGCGTATCTTGTAACTAATGGACTTTGATATTCCCTGTGCATATGATCCACTCCTTTTAAGATATTAACATAATAATTATAATATTATATTTAACTTTTCTTCAAGTAAAATAAACTTTAAATAATTTATAGAAATTGCAAAACAAAAAAAATAAAAGGGGCAAATCCCCCTTACTTTAAAAAGCTTTCAATTCTATTTAAGCCCTCTATTATATTTTCCATTGAAGTTGCATAGGATAGTCTAATATAATCATCATCTCCAAAACCTTCTCCTGGAATTGCTGCAACCTTCGAATATTCTAAAAGTGCATTACAAAAATCAATGGAGCTATTAATATTATAGCCCTTAATATTTTTGCCTTTAATCTTTGTTATGTTTATCATTACATAAAAGGCACCTAATGGTTTAACGCAGGATAATCCTTCTATAGAATTTATTTTATCAACCATATAATTTCTTCTTTTTTCAAATTCTTTTCTCATTATTTCGATATCTTTCTGTGGACCGTTTATAGCTTCTAAGCTAGCATATTGAGCAATTGTATTTGGATTGGATGTTTCATGGCTTTGAAGATTAGACATAAGTTTTGCTATTTCTTCATTAGAAGCAGTATATCCTATCCTCCAACCTGTCATAGCATAAGCCTTCGATACTCCGTTTATTACTATAGTTCTTTCTTTAATCTCATCTCCTAACGAAGCAATGCTAATATGTTCAGTTCCATCATAAATTAACTTTTCATAAATTTCATCTGAAATTATAATTAAATCATGTTTTATTGCTATTTCAGCAATAAATTCTAAATCCTTTTTGTCATATACCGTTCCAGTTGGATTGTTAGGACTATTTAAAATAATCGCCTTGGTCCTTGGTGTTATTGCAGCCTCTAATGATTCCTTGGTATACTTGAAATTATTTTCTTCTTTTGTTTTGACAAAAACAGGAACCGCATCTACCAATTTTATCAATTCCGGATAACTTACCCAGTAAGGAACAGGAACGATAACTTCATCTCCTGGATTGCAAATTGCTTGAAGTGCATTATATATAGAATGTTTAGCCCCATTTGAGATAACAATTTGTGACGGTTTATATTCTAATGAGTTTTCTAGTTTTAATTTATCGCAAATGGCTTTTTTAAGTTCTAGTATACCTGAAGCTGCAGTATATCTTGTTAATCCTTTTTTTATTGCTTCTATTGCAGCATTTTGAATATTTAAAGGCGTATTAAAATCTGGCTCTCCTGCACCAAAACTTATAACGTCTATTCCCTCATCCTTCATTTTTTTTGCCTTTGCAGTAATCTCAAGGGTAACAGATGAACTAATTTCTTTTGCTTTTCTTGAAAGTTCCATATATTTTTCCTCCTTGTTAATTTTTATATATTTCCTTTAATGTGTTATTAATAATATTTAAGGATTCATCTAATAAAGGTTTATATAAAGCTTTTATTTTTTCGTAATGCCTTAGTCCATCATCGGTTATACGATATATTCTTTTGGTCTTTTTATCAGGCTCTTCCCACCATCCCTCAATAAGTAAGTTTTCTTCCATATTCCTAAGCAGAGGATATATAAGTCCAGGGCTAGGCCTCCAACTATAGTTTAAACATATTTCAATTCTATCTATAATTTCATTACCATAATGCTCCCTTTCCTTTAAAAAATGCAAAATAAACAATTTAACCAATGAAGTTATATTAACCTTACTAATTAATTGTCTATTTCTGACACTTCCATCCTTCATATATTCACCTCTGTTAAAAGATAAGTATTAAATGTTTATTTATTTTTAATATAGCATGAAATTCTGCATATGTCCATATTGTTTTGAAAGAAATCCTTCAAATTTTAAAGTTACCATAATAAAAATTATGTAAACTTTATTGGCATAATAAAAGGGCTAATCAAAGCCCTTTTAAAAATTACCTTGGTTGAACTATAAATTTAATAGCAGTTCTTTCTTCTCCTTCTATTATTATGTCTGTAAATGCTGGGATGCATACTAAATCGATACCGCTTGGAGCAACAAAACCTCTTGCTATTGCAACAGCTTTAACAGCTTGATTGATTGCTCCTGCACCAATTGCTTGTATTTCTGCAGATCCCTTTTCTCTTATAACGCCAGCTAGAGCACCTGCAACTGAATTTGGATTTGACTTTGCTGAAACTTTTAACACTTCCATTATAATACCTCCTTGAGAATCTATTATTTTGTCTATTATATTAATTCTACAAAAATTTTGAAAATCCTTCTAAAAAAACAAAATAAACCCCAAATTTTTTGGGGTTTATTTTGCATATTCTATTGCTCTTACTTCACGTATTACATTTACCTTAATTTGTCCTGGATATTCAAGTTCACTTTCAATTTTCTTTACTATTTCTCTCGCCATATGAATTATTTCATCATCGCTAATTTGCTCTGGTTTAACCATTATTCTTATTTCTCTACCTGCTTGAATAGCATATGATTTTTCAACACCTTCAAAAGAGTCTGCTATTTCCTCAAGCTTTTCTAAACGTTTAATATATGCTTCAAGAGTTTCTCTTCTAGCTCCTGGGCGTGCAGCAGAAATAGCATCTGCAGCTTGAACAAGAACAGCTTCAACTGTCATGGGTTCAACATCACCATGATGTGCTGCAATTGCATTTATTACTGCAGGAGATTCATTATACTTTTTAGCAAGTTCACTTCCAAGAAGTGCATGTGGTCCTTCAGTTTCATGATCAATTGCTTTACCTATGTCATGAAGAAGTCCAGCACGTTTTGCTAAGTTAACATCTGCTCCAAGTTCTGCAGCCATAAGTCCTGCTAAATATGCAACTTCAATTGAGTGCTTTAAAACATTTTGACCATAACTTGTTCTGTATTTTAATCTTCCTATAAGTCTAATAAGTTCACCATGTAGGCCATGAACTCCTGTTTCAAAGGCTGCCTGTTCACCTTGTTCTCTTATTTCATTATCAATTTCTTTTCTTGCCTTTTCAACCATTTCTTCAATTCTTGCTGGATGGATTCTACCATCAGCAATTAGTTTTTCAAGGGCAAGTCTTGCTATTTCTCTTCTTATAGGATCAAAACCTGATAAGATAACTGCTTCAGGAGTATCGTCGATAATTAAATCGATACCTGTTAAAGTTTCTAAGGTTCTTATATTTCGTCCTTCTCTACCAATTATTCTACCCTTCATTTCATCGTTAGGTAAAGTAACAACAGAAACAGTGGTCTCTGCAACATGATCAGCAGCACATCTTTGTATTGCACATGATATTATTTCTCTAGCCTTTTTGTCGGCCTCCTCTTTTGCCTTTGTTTCTATTTCTTTAATTAACATTGCAGCTTCATGCTTAACTTCTTCTTCTACGTTTTTAAGTATTATCTGCTTTGCTTCTTCAGAAGTTAGCCCAGCAATTTTTTCTAATTCTTCATGTTGCTTTTTATAAAGTTCTTGAATTTCATTTTGTAATTGTTCAATTTCTTGCTGCTTTTTGTTTAGATTTTCTTCACGAAGTTCTAAAGCTTCAACTTTTTTATCTAGAGTTTCCTCTCTTAATAGCAATCTTCTTTCCATGCGTTGCAATTCATTTCTTCTTTCACGAACTTCGCGTTCAAATTCATTTCTTAATTTGTGAACTTCTTCTCTGGCTTCGATGACAGCTTCCTTCTTTTTAGATTCCGCTTGTTTTTCTGCCTCTGATATTATCCTTTTTGCTTCATCTTCTGCACTTTTAATCTTACGTTCAGCAATATTTTTTCTAACTATATATCCAGCTAAAAAAGCTATTGCTCCAACAGTTGGAATTAAAATTATTGTAATTGTAGTTTGAATAATTACACCTCCTTTGTTTTGTGCATAAACTTTTGTTGAATTTATACGAAAGAAATATAAATTCAATTATCATTTCTTGAAGCATATAAACGTGCTAAACTTCTCATGACCATTTAATTTAGGAAATGCCTACCAAACATTATTATATCATGGCCTATTTGTTTAATGCAAGAAAAAAGAACTTATAATGATTTTACTATAATAATAAAAAAATTTCTATACTATATAAAAATTTATTTTATATCACCCTTTATTTTTTCAGCCAAACTGATTCCATTATTTAATGTAACCCTATAAACATAATCTCCACTCTCCAACAAATGTGAATTATGGGTTACCATAATTATTTGTCTATTAAACATACTAGATACATTTTTAAGAAATTCTGCTACATTTACTATATAATCATCGCTTACATGTTTAGCTGGTTCATCCAATATTAATGGTCCTTCAATTTTAGGGTAATGAATTTCCATCATAGCAATTCTTATCGCTAGGGATATAATATCAACAACTCCCCCACCTCGTGAATCTTGTGGTTTTGTTATAATCTTATCGTTATTTTGTTCCGATATTACATAAAATTCCGCTTCTATTTTTTCTCCTTTTTCCTTTATATCTATAAAAAATTCCATTTTTGAATCGAAAATGTATTGTAAACATTGTGTTATAAGATATTCCATTTGTTTTTTTGATTGTTCCCTTGCAAATTGAGAAGTCTTCTGAAGAAGAATTTTAACTTTCTTTAGGTTATCAATTTCTAATTCTAATTTCTTCAACTTTTCTTCTTCCTCATCTTTGTTTTTCTTTAAATTTAACATCATAGCCTCTTTTATATGGTATTCTTTAAGTTCTTCATTAAGTTTATTTTCAATATTATTAATCATTGAATCAAACATTGTATCACCCTTATTTATTATTGTAAAGAATATTATCAGGCGGAAGGGACTCTTCAATTTCTTTAATCAAAGTAATTATTTCACTTTCTAATCTTTTTATTTCCTTCTCTAATTCATTTGGGTTAATGCCCATTTCTTCTAATTGCTTAATTATCTCTTCCTTTTGTTTTTGGAGAGCTTCTAATTTAGTTTCAGCTTTTATTTTTATATTTTTTGCTCTTTCGATTTTTTCCTTTAAAATTTGAAGCTTTTCTTCATAATTAACCTTCATCTAATTTCACTCCTTTTAATTCATTAATAATATGATTGATTGCATTTTCCTCTATATTAGATAAGCAAACTGGACATTTGCCAATATGACCTAATAGCTTAGCGTATTCCTCTATAAATCTATCAATTTGAACATCTAATTCCTTTAATTGTTTTTTTTCCTGTTGAACTTCATCCTCGATATTTTTATATTTATTATATAAGTCATTAAGCTTATTCGAAATTTGCAATTTTTCTAAGAAAGTTGAAAATTTTAATACGGCCTTATCTGTATCCATAAAATACTTTACGTAATTTGTTCCTATGTCTATAGAATTGCTTATTTTTTTATATTCATAATACTTGTCATATAAATATATTAGTCTACTATAGTTATACTCTAATCTTGAATATTTTTCTTTTGCATAATCTATCTTGCCTAAAGTATCTAATATTTTATTTACCATAATATTAACTTGTTCTACATCATTTAAGCGATCATTAATATCTTTCATAATCGAAAAATTAGAAACTTTATTTATTAAATTCTTATAAGTTTCATCTACATCATGTATATTATTTATTGCATTCAAAATATTTTGTAATTTCTCTATTTCAATTTCAAGTGTCTTTATTTTATTATAATCATTAATTAATAACGAATTGCGGCTAATAGCATTAATTAACGTTAAAATCTTATATTCTGCATTTTGAATTGAGTTAAAATACTGCAATAATGCTTTTATATGATTTATTTCACTATCAATAAGATTTAAGCTTTCTCTTAAATTTATAAGTTTCTTTAATCTTTCATTATTGATTTTAACTTTTGATAGTTTGTCTTGCTTAAACCTTAACTTTTCTAAAATCATTGGAAGATTTGAGAATTCATCGAGTTTTTTAGTTAAGGTATCTATCCTTTCAACGGTTTCTTTTCTTTGATTTTCAATTTTTTGTAAATCTTTATCAACAAGCTTAATTGCAGTGTCTACATAGTGAACACCGATTAGTTTACCAATCGCTTTAGCTTTAATAGTTCCAGGTTCACTAAGCAGGAATGGAGATTCCAATTGTTCCGCTATATTTATACTTTCAATAGAATTAGGATCAATGTATATTTTTCTTATTCCATGCTCTTTTAAAACTTCTAATGGGATATCGTTACCAAAACCTTCGAATCTCATTTCTTCTCCACTTGGCCTTATTATTATATATGAATTTTTATTCTTATATTTTTCTCTTGTAATGATTACATCATTATCAAGAACGATAGAAACTTTACATCTATTTTCACCCTGCCTTATAAATTCACTGCCTTTAGGCTCGTTATAAAGAACCCATTTTAATGCCCTTATAATAGCTGTTTTACCGTTATCCGATGGTCCTGTAATAACATTCAATCCATTAACAAAATCAATAATAGTATGTTTATGGGATTGAAAATTTTCAATTTCTATTTTTTTAATATATCTCATTCTAAGTTCACTTCCTCTTTAGATATAAGATCCTGAGCTAGTGCAATTTTTTCTAAAGCCTCTTTTTTAATTTTATCACCTAATTTTTCATGTTCTGCGATTTCAGAAATTATATTTTCAAGTTTTAATATTTCAAAATTGCCATATGATGTTATTTGATGAACAAATTCATTAAACAAAATAGTTTTATTCTGTTCAACAAATAATTTTTCTCTATCTAGAACATCCTCACCTTTTTTGGCACACTGTAATTTTGAAATAGATATATTTATATTTTCATCGATTTCAATTATTGCATAGGATGGAGTTCTGTAGATTTCAGAAACAGTATTGCTTATTCTAGAAATAGCACCTGGATTTACAAAAAATTTATCATGATATTTTTTTACTCCAAATCCGCTATGATAATGCCCAACTAATGTTATATCTGCTAAAGTTGTGCTTGCTATATCATCAATTAAAGTATATCTAACTTCATTATTGAATGGCTTTTCAAGTAAAAAGCCATGAGCTACATGAATAGCATAATCACATTTTTTTTCTTTAACTATATATGAAACTTTATCCGGACCATCTATATCATAAAAGTAATGGCTACCAGTTATTTGAATAGTTTTATTATGTTCTGTGTTTATAATCTTAGGGGCATTGCTCAAAAACTCAACTATTCCTAGCTCCTCCAATAATCCCAAGACAGTTCTATTAACAGTGTAAGGATTCTGTCCATAAACATCATGATTACCTATAACACATAAAATAGGTAATGGAAAATTTTTGATTATTTTAATAAAATCCTTAACTACCGCTAGGGATATATCCGGTCGATCAAAAAGATCCCCGCCAAAAATAATATGGTCTATTTTATTATCTTGTGCAACTTCAACTAATTCATTTAATTTTTCCTTTAAAGTTTCATAAAAGTTGTCCTTTCTAGATCTTGGATTATTTCCTCTAATATGAGCATCGGTAAAAAATAAAAACTTCATAATAGATCACCATCATGTTCATTTAATATTTCTTTTAACACTTTAAATATTACCTCATTGTCATATCCTCTGTAAACAAGATAATTATATAATTTTTGTTTTACATTCTTTTTGTCTTTTGCCATAATATTAAGTTTTTTCAAAGCAAGTAATTTAGCATTTTCATATAATGTTTCACTATTTATGTCGATATCCTTTTCCTTTAAATGTAATCCCTTTTGTTTTAAATTAGTAATTATTCTTCTACTGCCGAACTTTTTTGTTATACTAAATTCAATATATTTTTTGATATACTCTTCATCGTTTACAAAACCGTACTCCTTTAATTTAGATATCGTTTTTTCAACCACCATTTCATTAAAACCTTTTTTAAAAAGCTTATTTCTAATTTGATTTTCAGGATACATTTTTCTCTCTAATAAATGCAATGCATAATTATATGCTGATTTAATTTCATATTCTTGTAAAATTGTATCGATGTCTTCTTGAGTTAAATCTTTACCTTCAATAATATTGTATTTTATTAACATTTCAAGGCCTATTTTAATATTCCTTTCATTTTCAAAAACAACTAAATACAAATTTTCGCTTTTTAATTTTCTTATTTCCATCACTTTCATAGTTCACCTCAAAAAAAACATCCCATTAGGGATGTTTTATTCTACCTTTTTAAGTTCTTGGTCATCGTTTTTAATTTGAAGGATTGGCAAATTAAATTTTTCTCTTATTTTGTTTTCTATTTCTAAAGCTAAATTAGGATTTTCCTTTAGGTATTGTTTTGCATTTTCCCTACCTTGTCCTAATTTAATATCTTTATATGAAAACCATGCACCACTTTTTTGAATAATATCACAATTTACTCCTACGTCTAAAATATTGCTTTCCCTCGATATTCCTTCTCCATACATAATATCAAATTCTGCCTGTTTAAAGGGAGGAGCAACTTTATTTTTAACAACTTTTACTCTTGTTCTGCTTCCTGTTATATCTTCTCCTTGTTTTATTCCATCAACTTTTCTGACATCAAGCCTAACAGAGGCATAGAACTTTAAAGCCCTTCCTCCTGGAGTAGTTTCAGGATTGCCAAACATTACTCCAACCTTTTCTCTTAATTGGTTAATAAATATTGCAACACATCTTGATTTATTAATTGCACCTGCTAGTTTTCTAAGCGCTTGAGACATCAACCTTGCTTGCAATCCAACATGGGAATCTCCCATCTCCCCTTCTATTTCTGCTTTAGGAACAAGGGCTGCAACGGAGTCGATAACTATAACATCAATAGCTCCAGATCTTACAAGTGCCTCAGCAATTTCTAAAGCCTGTTCACCTGTATCAGGCTGTGCAACAATAAGATTTTCTATATCTACACCAAGTTTTTTAGCATAAACTGGATCTAGTGCATGTTCAGCGTCAATAAAGGCTGCAGCACCACCTAATTTTTGGGCTTCTGCGATTATATGAAGTGCAACTGTTGTTTTACCTGAAGATTCTGGACCAAAAATTTCAACAATTCTTCCCCTTGGAACGCCTCCGATGCCAAGAGCGATGTCAAGATCCAATGAACCAGTAGAAATAGCTTCAATATTTAATTTTGAATTCTCGCCTAATTTCATCACTGAACCTTTTCCAAATTGCTTTTCAATCTGGCTTATTGCCAATTCCAAAGCTTTTATTTTTTCATTATTCATTTATATCTCTCCTTTGCGAACATTTGTTCTTTTAGTATTATACATTATTTTAAATTTTAGGTCAATAAATTTAGGTTGATTTTGAAAAATAATATAATTTTTATAGATTATTCTCAATAAGTGATAATTTTAAACATATGCTGTCAATTATGATAATGTTAATTATGATTAATACGAAAAAATACTTTATTTAAAGTAAACAAATTAGCCCTGGAAGGATTTAATCTTTAGCAATAACAATTGCTAGGCTCAGAACATATATAAAAAATCCTTCACAGGGCTTAACAACATGAATACCAAATAACTAAAGTGTTATGATTTAAAATCAATAACGTCTATATTTTTCGAAAAATAATCCACTCCAGAGATTATCGTTATTATTATTGCAATCCACATCAAAATGTTACTAAAAGGAAGACCTAATAAGGATGCTATAATAGCAATAATTTGAAAAACAGTTTTTGCCTTTCCCCACTTGCTTGCTGCTATTATGCGACCTTCCGATGCAGCTAATGACCTTAATCCGGTTACAGCAAATTCCCTTGCTACAATAATCATAACAGCCCAAGAGGCTATTTTCCCTAATTCAACTAATGAAATTAAGGCAGCTGTAACAATTAGCTTATCCGCAAGAGGATCCATGAACTTGCCAAATTTAGTTATTTCCTTCCTTTTTCTCGCTATATATCCATCTAATGTATCAGTTATTGCAGCAATAATAAATATAATAGCAGCCAACACATTACCATATTTTATCCTTACTGCAATAAAAAATAAAAATACAGGGACCAAAATAATTCGTAAAATAGTTAACCTATTTGCTAAATTCATACCTCAACAACCTCTCCCATCAAATCATAAGTATATGCTTTAGTTATTTTAACTTTAATAATATCACCTTTATTTAAATTTGTCCCTTTAATAAATACATTTTGATCTATCTCAGGGGCATCTCCATAGGTTCTTCCATAGAACAATCCCTTTTTATTAACACCGTCTATTATTACATCAATTATTTCCCCAACTAATTTTTGGTTTTTTGATGCCGATATATAGGCTTGATTCCGCATTAAAATATCTCTTCTTTTTTCTTTTATGTCATCGTCAATTTGGTCCTCCATATAAAAGGCTGGAGTATTTTCTTCTGGTGAATAAGTAAAAATTCCAACCCTATCTAGTTGATATTCATTTAAAAATTCCTTTAACTCGTTAAAATCCTCTTCAGTTTCACCTGGAAAGCCGACGATTATTGAAGTTCTTATAATAGCATCTGGAATAGAAAATTTAATTTTTGTTATTAAATCGATTATTTGCTCCTTGGTTGTTCTTCTATTCATCCTCCTTAATATCTTGTTGCTTATGTGCTGAAGAGGAATGTCAAAATAATGAAGTATCTTTTTACTATTTTTTATTGTGTCAATCAGTTCGTTTGTTATTTCTTCAGGATAACAATACATTAGCCTTATCCATTCTATTCCATCAATTTTTTCTAATTCTTTTAATAAATTTGATATCATTTTTTTACCATAAAGGTCAACTCCATAAAGCGTAGTATCTTGGGCAACTAATATCAGTTCTTTTACTCCCATATTCGCAAGTGAATTTGCTTCATTTAATATATCTTCCATTTTTTTACTTCTAAACTTTCCTCTAAGTTTAGGTATTATACAATAGGAACAATTATTATTACATCCCTCTGCAATTTTAAGGTATGCATAATGACTTGGCGTAGTAAGTATCCTCTCCTCCATATCTAAAATATAATCAATCGAATCAGTTTTTATTATCCCTTTATCTCCCTTTAATGTCCTATCAACTATATTGCATATATCCCGATAGCTACCAACGCCAACAACTGCATCTATTTCTGGCATCTCCTTTAATAATTCATCCTTATATCTTTGAGCCATACATCCTGTAACTATGAGGGATTTACACCTACCTTCTTTATTTTTAGCCATTTCTAATATGGTTTCAATGGATTCCATTTTAGCAGACTCTATAAAGCCACATGTATTAACAATAATTACATCAGCCTCTTCTTCCTTGTTTGTAATATTATATCCATTCTTAGATAATAACGAAAGCATTATCTCTGCATCTACTCTATTTTTATCGCATCCAAGTGACACGAAACCTACATTAAACATGTCAAATCATCTCCTTATTATTTCCTGGGTAATTTTTGAAATTATCTTTCACATCCTTTATTTTACATATTATTTTTCATTTTTTCTTGTTTTTTCATAATAATACATTAATATATATGATTCTACAAAATAATTAACATATATATAATAGCAAAAGCACTTAAATTCCACAATATTTTCTTTTAAAATTTAAAACTAGGGCATTGCCCTAGTAATTATTTTTATCTATTAATACTTGTCTTGGTTTACTTCCATCTTGGGGTCCGATAATACCCCTTTTTTCCATTTCATCTATTAGCCTAGCTGCTCGATTAAATCCAATCCTAAATCTTCTTTGCAACATAGAAGCAGAAATTTGACCAAGATCTATAGCAAGCTCAATTGCTTGTGGCAATAATTCATCGTTATCATCATAGTTATTTGCAATTTCTTTACCTTCTTTAATTTTTTCCATAATATCCATATCATATTCTGTATTAAATGTTTTCTTTAAGTATTCGACTATATTTTCAACTTCTTTTTCAGAGATAAAGGCTCCTTGTATTCTAATTGGTTTGTTTTCTCCAATCGGAAGGAATAGCATATCACCACGACCCAATAATTTTTCAGCTCCTGCCATATCTAATATCGTTCTCGAATCTATCTGGCTTGAAACAGCAAAGGATATCCTTGATGGAATATTAGCTTTAATGACCCCAGTTATTACATCAACGGAAGGCCTTTGGGTTGCAATGACAAGATGTATTCCTGCAGCTCTTGCCATCTGAGCAAGCCTTGTTATGGAATCCTCTACTTCATTTGGTGCTACCATCATAAGATCAGCAAGTTCATCGATTATTATTACAATTTTAGGTAATTTTTTTTCAGGCGATACATCTTCCATCAGTTTATTATAACTTTCTATATTTCTGACATTATTATCTGCAAATAACTTATATCTAGAAGTCATTTCTGAAACCGCCCATTCTAAAGCTGAAGCTGCCTTACGCGGTTCCGTTACTACAGGTATTATTAAATGAGGAATTCCATTATATACGGATAGCTCTACAACTTTTGGATCTATTAGTAGCATTTTAACATCGTTTGGAGATGATTTATAAATCAAGCTTGTTATCAGTGTGTTAATACAAACGCTTTTACCTGATCCAGTTGCCCCTGCAATCAATAAATGGGGCATCTTTGCTATATCAGCAACAATGCACCTACCACTAATATCCTTGCCTAGGGCAAATGCCAAAGATGAATTAAATTGCTGAAATTCATCAGACTCAATAACTTCTCTAAGATAGACAGGGGTTACCTCTTTATTTGGAACCTCTATTCCAATTGCTGATTTTCCAGGGATTGGTGCCTCAATTCTAACGCTGGGTGCTGCAAGATTTAATGCAATATCATCAGATAAATTAACTATTTTGCTAACCTTAACCCCTACTCCAGGATGCAATTCATATCTAGTTACGGATGGTCCCTTTGTTACTTGAGTTACTTTAGCATCTATTCCAAAATTTGCAAGGGTTTCTTCTAAGGACCTTGCACTCATTAGCAATTCTTTCTTGTCATTTCCATTGATTTTTGTTCTATTTTCATTGAGAAGTTCTATGGGTGGGAATGTATATTTTATATTACAAGTTGATGTATTTTCAGCAGATAGGTTAATCTTTATCTTTTCTTTTGCGTTGTTATCACTTCTATCCTTAACTTCTTTTAAATCATCTTTATAATAAGTAGCATCATTATTTACGATAATGTTTTGGACATTTACCTTTTCTTCATTTAATAAATCATTGTTTGTTGCTCTTTCTTCATTTTTATCATGAAAGTCGTCCTCAAAACTCTTAATTTCTTTTTCTTTTTTCTTAATCTTTATCTTTTTAAAAGGTTGTATTAAAAATAATAAAATATCCCTAACAGGCTTTTCAGTTGCTAAAACTAAAAAAACTAAAATGCTAGTAATAATAAATATGTAAGAACCTATCTCACCGAATAACAAAAGGAGTGGAAAATCAACTAATTCTGAGATAATGCCTCCGCCTTTTTTATTAATTCCTAATTTATAAGCCTCATATATTCTTTGAGTCAGCTTTTTAGCATCAAAATTATTAGAATATCTTAAATGACAAAGAAGCAGGAGAGAATAAATAGAAAATACAATAGATATAAATCTTTGCCTTATTTTTAATGAGCTTTTATTTAAAATCATAGCTATTCCAATTAGAATCGTTATGAATGGCAAAATATACGCCCCAAGGCCCACTGCACCAAAGAAAAATTCAACAAAAAATTTTCCAATCATTCCTGTTGGTTTAATCATTATACTAATTAAGAATAGTAACGAAAAAGCTATTAGTATTATTCCATAAATATCATAAATAACTTGACTGTTTTTATTTTTCCTTTTACCCATCCTATCACCCCATAGTATTATTTCTATATCCAAACAAAATTCCCTTCCACAAAGTAAAAAAATTATAACACAAAAAAAAAATAAATCAAAGGCGTTTTATTCAAGCCTTTGATTTATCATTTCTTTTAATTTTTTTATTGCTTGACTTATTCCTCCCACCTCATCGATTAATCCTTCTTCAACTGCTTGCTTACCTATTAATATCGTCCCCATATCGTTTAATAGTTCATCTGTTTGAAGCATCATTTCCCTTAATCTTTCTTTTGTTATTTTAGAGTTTCTGACTATAAAGTTTAATATTCTATCCTGCATTTTACTGAAATATTCAAATGTCTGTGGAACCCCTATTACTAATCCATTCATTCTAATTGGATGTATAGTCATTGTTGCGGTAGGTGAAATGAAAGAATAGTTTGTAGCTACCGCAAGAGGAACGCCTATGCTATGCCCTCCTCCTATCACAAGTGAAACCGTAGGTTTTGAAAGGCTGTTTATCATTTCTGCAATTGCAAGACCTGCTTCAACATCACCACCAACAGTGTTTAAAATAACTAAAACACCTTTAATGTTTGGATTTTCTTCAATTGAAACTAATTGAGGCAAAAGATGCTCATATTTTGTAGTTTTTGTCTGAGGAGGTAAAACTGTATGCCCTTCTATTTGACCTATAATAGTAATTGGAAAAATGTCTGAACTAATATCAGGAATATTGGGGCTACCAACTTCCTTTAAATTCTCTAGATTTTGATTTTCTTCCAACTTTTCTTTTTTTTCATCCTCTTTAACTACAGTTAATTCTTCTTTTTTCTTTTTTGGCATATCATCACCTCACTTTTTCAATAATAGTTTAACCAATAAGCAAAATAATAATACAAAAAGCCTTGCATTTTGCAAGGCTTTAAACATTTTTTATAGTTCAAAGGCTTTGTGTAAAAGATTTATAGCTTTAATCGTATCCTCATCTTTGACTAGGCACCAGATAGTAGAATGAGAATCCGCTGTTTGTAAAACTTTAATTCCATTTTCATTTAATGTTTTTAATATTTTAGCCATAACACCTGGGACGCCCTTCATACCGTTACCTATAACAGCTATTTTACTACAATTATTGATAATATTATATTCTAGCTTTAACTCTTTTAATATTTCTTCTACTTTATAGATATCTTTTGTATCTACAGTAAATACTTTATATTTAGGAAATACATTAATTAAATCAATGCTTATCATATTATCAGCAAGAATATCGAATATTTCATTACTATCATCTTCATTAAAGTGGACACTAACCTGTGATCTATTAGACATGTGGGTTATTCCTGTTATTATTTTATTTCTACTTTCCCTCGAGGAAGTAATTATCGTTCCTGGAGCATTTGATAATGTATTTTTAATATATAAAGGAATATTTCCCCTCATTGCATACTCAACTGCTTTAGGGTGTATTACCTTTGCTCCCTGATCTGCAAACTGGAAAACTTCGTTATAACTAATTCTATTGATAACTTTAGCCTCAGGAACTATCCTTGGATCAGCAGTCATAATACCATCGACATCCGTATATATTTCGATAAACTCCGCCTTAAGAGCTTCTCCTAAAATAGCACCTGTAACATCACTTCCACCTCTACCAAGGGTAGTAAAATCCCCCTCCTGTGTCATACCTTGAAAGCCTGTAACAATAGGAATAACGCCTGAATAAAGCAAGTCCATTATTTTTTTCGTTTCTACTTTTAAAACTTCCGCATTTCCAAAATCATTATTGGTAATAATTCCAGCCTGACCACCTGTCAAAACTGTTACTTTATAGCCCCTCTTTTCTAATGTTTCCGCCATAACTACAGCTGAAATTATCTCACCACAACATAAAAGAAGGTCTACCTCTCTTTTACTTATACTGCAATTTCCATTGTTAATCAATGATAAAAGGGTATCTGTTGCATAAGGATCGCCTTTTCTTCCAATTGCAGAAACAACAACGACTGGCTTATATCCCCTATCAATTGCATCTATAATCTTATCTGCAACCATTTCTCTTCTCTGTTGGGTTGCTACCGACGTTCCACCAAATTTTTGAACGATTATTTTCATGAATATTCCCCCTTAATCCTGTGGCTACTAACATAAATCCATAATATATTATACATCTTTTTTGGGGGAAGTGTGATAAAAAATAAAATTATTCTTTATAATCGATTATCAATGTTTTTTCTCCTATCTTTATTTTAGTATTCCAAGGAATTTCGATAAAATCTCTTCCTTTAAAAAATAATAGTCTGCCTTTATCATCTTCTACTAATACATTAACTATTTCTCCTGTTTTTTTATTAAAAACCAATTCACTATCACCAATATATCCGTATTTATAGCCGTTATAGATATTGACAATTTCAAGATCTAAAATATCACTTAATCTTATTCCCATACCATTTCACCTCCTTAAAACATTATATTTAGCCTTGAGCATAATTTTAAAGCCTTGAAATTACTAGCCTGCTATGGCTAAATTTTTTTATCACTCACAAATATATTTCATAGGATTTCCTCCTTTTTTGTCGAATTATATTAATATAACAACATTCAATTTAACAACAAAAAGGAGGAAATCTCTATGTATCAACGTCAAGAAATTTTTAACATTATTGAATTTTTTACTTCTCAAAAACTTATCAATTTTTATACAACCCTCTTTGAAAATCTTGATTTATCTCCATTACAAGATAAGGTCCCCTCTAAATACGGCCCTACTGGGTTTTCTCGCCATGCTCTTTTCAGAGCCTTTATTGTCATGAAATGTGAAAAATTTGCTCAAGTTACTGAACTTAAAGATTTCTTAGAAAATAATTTAATCATTGCTAAGCTTTGTGGGTTCGATATCCTTAAGCCTTTACCTTCTTACTCAGTTTTTCAAAGATTCATTAAAAATTTGTCTAACTCTTATCTTAAAGAAATCATGAAAAATCAAGTTAATATTCTTAAAGAGTTAGGTTTTATTGATAACAAATTTATTTCTGTTGATGCTACTCCCGTTAAGGCTAATACTAAATTTAATAATCCTAAGTCCTTTTCAAAAAACAAATTTTCTAAAAATAATCCACCTTCTTCTGATAAAGATTGTAAGTTAGGAGTTCATACTGCCAATAACTCCATCAATGTTAAAGCTTCTGAGGATAAGCCTAATAACTCAAAGAAAAAATATGAATTCTACTGGGGTTACAAAAATCATGTTATTTGTGATGCTATATCTGGTCTCCCTATTGCTGAATTTACTACTACTGCTGATGTTAATGAAGTTTCTAATCTTATAGAAATCCTTGCTACCACAAATGAGTGGTTTTCTCTTGAAGGCAGTTACATTATTGCTGATAAAGGCTATGATTCAAAACAAAATCATGATTTCATTCGTAATACCCTTAAAGGTCATGCCTTCATCCCCTTAAATAAGCGTGGCACTAAGAAAAAGAACTTAACATCAACTGGTAATGTCATTTGTGATGCTGGTTTAGTAATGCATAAAGATGGTAAACAATATTTTGATTCATATATCAAGCAAAAGTTTTGCTGTCCTTTTAGAACTTCTAAAGATGACTCTTTATGTCCATGTAAACATGAAAAATACTTTAATGGTAAGAAAAACAGAGGTTGTGTAAAATATATAACTATTGGCACTGATTATAGGTCCTCTATAAATCGTGATTCTATATTTTTTAAAAAAATATATAGTCTAAGAACTGAATCCGAAAGATACAATTCTAGATGGAAAAATCTCAATACAGAACAAGCTTATGTTAGAAATATTAACTCTGTTACTAATTTGAATACAATCGGTCACATTTGCCTTTTAACTGTTGCAATTGCTGCCATAAAATCTGGCTGCGTTGATAAATACAAATCCCTATCGGGATTTAGAAGAACAGCCTAAATAAATTATATTAAAATTATATTAAATTTTTTGAACATCAATTTTACCAAGGGAGTAGTCTACCCTTTTTTTGCTTTTTTGGTGTTAATTTAAGTTTAATTTAAAATAATTGAGCTTCACTTCATAAAAGTTAGAACAATTTAACATAAATAATTTTGTTTTTTAATCAATTATGCTCATCTCTACATTATATTAAAAAAAGATGGTTTATAGACCTGTCGATCCAAAACCACCTTCTCCTCTTTCTGTGCTATCTAATTCTTCTACTTCAATAACTTCAGGAATTTCAACTTTATTTATAACCATTTGGGCTATTCGATCCCCACGCCTTACAGTAAAGGGCTCTTTTCCAAAATTTATCAAAATTAAATTTATTTCCCCCCTATAATCACTATCTATCGTTCCAGGTGTATTAACAAGTGAAATTCCATGCTTTAAAGCAAGCCCACTTCTTGGCCTAATCTGTGCTTCGTAGCCATCAGGCAATGATATAGATATTCCTGTCGGTATTAATCTGATTTCATTTGGAAGGATAATTGTATCCTCCTTAACATTAGCATATAAATCCAATCCTACAGATCCCTTTGTCATATACTTTGGCAAAGGAAGATCCTTTGCATCATCTAATCGCTTTATAAATAGTCTCATTACAATCACCTATAATTTTTTTAATTTTTTCTTCTTTTATATCCTTACCAACCATAGCAACAGCCATAAAGCCTTCTTTAAATACATGTTCAATCACTTCATCAAATTCTTGTCGTGTTATTGAATCTATTTTCTTTAAAATTTCCTTTGGTTCATAAACCTTATTTAACATAAGCTCAGATTTACCTATGCCAAACATTCTACTTGAAACGCTCTCTAATCCTAAAATGTAACTACCCTTTAATTGTTCCTTGGCCTTTGATATTTGTGTGTCATTCATCTTATTCTTTAATAAATTTACTATCTCTTCTGTAATAAGATGCATTGATTTTTCCAAATACGCCTTATTTAAAGCAAATTGAATATTAAACATCCCCTTGTTTTTATATGCCGATGTATAAGAATAAATAGAATAAACAAATCCAAACTCTTCCCTTAATTTTTGGAATAGTCTAGAACTTGTTCCACCACCAAAATAATTATTTATAGCCAACAATGTGTATAACTTATCACTTCCAAGTTCAATGCCATTCAGAGTAACTGCAACATGCACTTGTTCTATATCTTTGTGTTTTATAGCCATTCCTTTATTGATTAATGGTAAAGAATATTCTATTTGAACATTTTTAGGTGGATTCCAGTTCTCAAATCGCTCTTTTATTAATTCTAGAATTTTTTCCTCATCAAAATTCCCGGCTAAAGAAATTACAATATTAGATGGAACATAAGTCTTGCTATAATAATCCACAATCATATCTCTGTTTAAATTTTTAATAGTAGTTTCGTATCCTAATATTGGTAAAGCTAAAGTATCTTCCTTCCAAGTAGCAATTGAGAGCAAATCGAAAACAAGATCTTCTGGCGAATCTTCATACATATTTATTTCTTCAATGATTACTCCCTTTTCCTTTTCGATATCATCAACTGCAAATTTAGGGTTAAGAAGCATATCACTTAATACGTTTATACCTGTTGCATAATGTTCATCCAACAATTTAACATAATAGCATGTCGCTTCTTTGCCTGTAAATGCATTGATTTGTCCACCTAACTCTTCAATTTCTTCTGCTATCTGTTGTGACGTCCTATTTAATGTTCCCTTAAACATCATATGCTCAATAAAATGTGATACCCCATTATTATACGTTTCTTCTAATCTTGAACCGCTACCTACCCAAATTCCAATAGTAATTGAGTTTACATAAGGTATTTTTTCGTAAACTATTCTTAATCCATTTTTCAAAGTAAACTTTTTTAACATATCAGTTTCTCTCCTGTCGAATATTTTTTCAATCATTATAAATTTAAACTATAATTTTAGTTTAGTCAAGGAATAAGGTTTATGAATTAAAAAAAGGCTTGTTAAAAGCCCTTTTTATTGATTAGAATTATTTTGTTCTTCTGGTTTTGGAATAGCATCCTTTCTTGATAGGTTTATCCTACCTAAATTATCTATTTCAGTTACCTTTACTAAAATTTCATCTCCTACATTTACTACATCTTCAACTTTATTTACTCTTTCATGTGCTAACTTAGAAATATGACAAAGTCCTTCTTTTCCTGGTAATATTTCTACAAAGGCACCAAATGGAGTTATTCTATTAACTCTACCAAGATAAACTTCACCAACTTCTACATCTCTTGTTATTCCTTCGATCATCTTTTGAGCGATTTTGCCCTTTTCTGGATCTGGGCAGCTTATGTATAAACGACCATCCTCTTCTATATCGATTTTAACTCCTGTTTCTGCTATAATTTTGTTTATAGTTTTTCCACCAGGTCCTATCACATCCCTTATTTTCTCAGGATCAATAACCATGCTAATTATTCTTGGAGCATATTTGGATAATTCTTTTCTTGGCTGTGGAATCCTTTCAAGCATAACTTTTAAAATCTCTAGTCTTGCTTTTCTTGCTTGATAAATAGCTTTTTTAATTATTTCTTCAGGTAATCCCTTAATCTTTGTATCAACTTGTATAGCTGTTATTCCCTTCTCTGTTCCTGCAACCTTAAAATCCATATCTCCAAAGAAATCTTCTATCCCTTGAATATCTGTCAAAATCTCAGCCTGTGATAAATCCTCACTTGTTACAAGGCCCATTGCAATTCCAGCAACTGGTCTTTTAATAGGAACTCCAGCATCCATTAAGGCTAAAGTGCTTCCGCATACGCTAGCTTGAGAAGTTGATCCATTTGAACTTAAAACTTCTGACACCAATCTAATTGTATATGGGAATTCTTCTTCGCTTGGGATAACTGGTTCAAGAGCTCTTTCTGCTAAGGCACCATGTCCTATTTCCCTTCGTCCAGGCCCCCTTAAGAATTTCACTTCGCCTGTTGAATATGGTGGGAAATTATAATGATGCATGTATCTTTTAAACTCCTCATCGCCAAGGCCATCAAGTATTTGCACATCTCCTAATGCACCTAATGTTGCAACAGTTAAAACTTGTGTTTGCCCTCTTTGGAATAATCCTGAACCATGCGTTCTTGGTAAAATGCCTACATCACAATATAGAGGTCTTATTTCTTCAAATCTTCTTCCGTCAGGTCTTCTTTTTTCCTCCAATATCATCTTACGAACATGTTCCTTCATTATTCTATACATTACATCGTCAATATCCTTTTCACATTCTGGGAAAATTTCTGCAAAATGTTCAAACACCTCTTCTTTAACTTTGTCAACATGGTCTTGTCTTTCTACTCTATCGGTATGTTGCATCGCTTCCCACAATTTATCTGTTGCATATTCCCTTACAGCATTTTCAATTTCATCTGGAACTTTATAAAGTTCAGGAATAACTTTTTCTTTGCCTATTTTTTCAGCTATTTCTGCTTGGAAATCATTTATTTCTTGGCAAGCCTTAAATCCAAACATTATTGCTTCAAACATATCCTCTTCAGTTACTTCCTTTGCTCCAGCTTCGATCATCATGACCTTTTCTTTAGTTGCTGAAACGATTAAGTGTAAATCGCTTTTCTCCCTTTCTTCAGCCGTTGGATTTACAATAAGTTTTCCATCAACCCTTCCAATTAAAACCGAAGATACCGGGCCTTCAAAGGGTATATCCGATATGCACAGAGCTAAAGATGCAGCATTCATAGCAACTATTTCTGGTGGATTATCAGGGTCTACCGACAAAACTGTGCAAATAATTTGAACATCATTTCTATATCCCTTGGGGAATAAAGGCCTTATTGGTCTGTCAATTGCTCTTGCAGATAATATAGCCTTTTCAGTAGGCTTACCTTCCCTTTTTATAAAACCTCCTGGAATTTTACCTATAGCATAAAGTCTTTCTTCATAATCTACACTTAGCGGGAAAAAATCAATTCCTTCTTTAGGTTCTGGGGAAGCATTTGCAGTTGCTAATATAACTGTATCCCCATAGCTTAGCAAAACAGCTCCATTAGAAAGTAGGGCATACTTTCCTATATCCGCTTTAAATGTCCTTCCCGCAACTTCTTTTTCAAAAACATGATGCATTATTTTACCTCCCTTCATTTCTCTCTAATTTTATTTTTACTATTTATTTCATTTTTAAACTATAATTTAGTAAAAAAAGTATTTAAAATAATAGAGCGGTAAATCCGCTCTATTACTTTCTTATTCCTAATTCTTCAATAATTTTTCTGTATCTTTCGATATCATTCTCCATAAGGTAGTTTAAAAGTCCTCTTCTTTGACCTACCATCTTTAAAAGGCCTCTTCTTGAATGATGATCCTTCTTGTGAACCTTTAAATGCTCTGTTAGATGATTAATCCTTTCTGTTAATAACGCAATTTGAACTTCTGGAGATCCTGTATCTCCTTCATGTCTTTGAAACTTAGCTATAAGCTCTTGCTTTCTTGCCTTATCCATTTATTACACCTCCATAAATTTATAATCGCCTCATGCGGAGAATACGCCGGAGCTACGTTAATCCCAGCACAGGTTACAAACTATATTTTAGCAGATATCATAAGAGTTGTAAATATTATATCTTGAAATAATTTTCCGCTAGCTTAATATCTTTCTTTATCCTTGACTGCAAATCAAAAATACTATTAAATTTTCTTTCTTCCCTTAAATATTTCATGAATTCTATTTTTATAATTTTATCGTATATGTTTTTTTCAAACTTCAATATATGTGTTTCACATATTCTTTGCTTTTCTCCAAAGGTTGGATTATATCCTATGTTAGTTATCGAAGGATAACTATTTCCTTCATAATGGGTAAGAGTTATATAAACACCATTTTTTAAACAAAGATTCCTATTAACAATAATATTTGCCGTTGCAAATCCAAGTCTTGATGCAAGGCTCTTACCCCTAATAACTCTCCCCTTTAAATAGTAATTATATCCTAATAATTTATTTGCAAGTTCAACATCTCCCGACAATAAACATTCTCTAATTAAGCTACTTGAAACCCTTAGGTTCTCCATTAAAATTTCTTCAAAAACTATAACATTAATATTATATTTTTCAGCATTTTTCTTTAAGTATTCTATATCACCCTGGGCATTTTTCCCAAAGGTATAATTATAACCACAAACTATAATTTCTGCGTTTAAATTATGTTTAAGATATTGCAAAAACTGTTCCGGAGGTAAATTAATAAATCCATCCTCCAAATCAACATATATTAGGTAATCAACACCTAAGCTACTTATGATTTCAGTTTTTATATCTATTGGATTAATCAGATAATTAGTTGCATTTTTATTAAAATAAGAAAAAACAGGTTTTTTAAAAGTTAAAACAGCACTATTTAAATTATTTGTCTTAGCTTCTTTTACGGCACCTTCAATTATTTTTCTGTGTCCAAAATGTATACCATCAAAAGTTCCTAAAGCAATAACTGTTTTTCTATTAATAAATATCTCATTATATTTACCCTCAAAGATAATCATATGTAAACACCTTAAATTAATAGTTTTTCTATTTTTAAAGTTTTGTCTTCAATCTTACCGATTCCTAAAAACTCACTTTGACAGTATATTTTAACTAATTGACTTACCAAGTCATCTTTTATTTTAATTTTGTTACCGTTTAAAATCATTTTTTTATAATTTAAACTTACATCATATCTTGGTAATTCTAATGCATCCTCCATTTTATTTACATATTTATGATAATTATCCTTGTTTATTATATCTAAAGGAACTGCATTTTTTATGTTAAATCTACCCGTTCTAGTTCTTAAAAGAAAGCTCATATAACCCTTAACCTTAAGCTCTTCTCCTATATCGTTACATAAAGATCTTATATAGGTTCCCTTTGAACATTCAACTTTTAAAAGTACCTTAGGAGAATTAAAGCTTAATACCTCAATATTGTATATTGTAACTTTCCTTGATGGAATATCAAAGTCTAGTCCTTCCCTCGCAAGATCATATGCCCTTTTGCCGTTAATTTTTATAGCTGAAAACTTTGGTGGTTTTTGTTCAATTTCTCCAATAAAATTCTTGATAGCTTTGTTTAGATCATTAAAGTTTATAAAACTACAATCAATATCTTCGTAAAGAAAATTGCCGTATTTATCATAGGTGTCAGTAGCATTTCCTAAAGTCAACTCACATATATATTCCTTTGTATCCCTTGTTAAAAACTCAACTATTTTAGTTGCTTTTCCAATACAAACAGGTAATACCCCTGCAGCTCCTGGATCTAACGTCCCTGTATGACCAATTCTTTTAATTTTAATAATTCTTCTTAAATAATCAACAACGTCGTGGGAAGTCATACCAGGAGGCTTTAGTATATTAATTACTCCATCCACCGTATCACTTCCAATGGTTTATAATTTCATTTAATACTTTATTCTTAACTTCATCCAAATCTCCGTACACTGTGCACCCGGCTGCCCTTATATGACCTCCACCATTGAATTTTTCAGCAATAATCCTTACATCAATCTTGTTTTTTGATCTCAAACTTACTCTAAATTTTCCTTTTTCAACTTCCTTAATAAAAACTCCCACCTCAACGGTATCTATATCCCTTGCATAGTTTACCATTTCTGAGGCATCGTTCTCATTAGCACCACATTCCTCCATCATATCTTTTGTCACATGCAGCATCGCAATTGAATTGTTATTATAAAGTTCAAGGGTTGAGGTTACCCTAGATAATAATTTTACCTGTTGAGCTGTTAAGGAGTCAAAAAGTATTCTATTGATTTCTGGAAAATCTATTCCTGTATTAATGAGATCACCTGCAATGTTTAATGTCATTGAAGTAGTATTGCTATATTTAAAACCTCCTGTATCAGTTACTATTGAAGTATAAAGGCACATTGCAGTATTGTGCGAAATCTCAAAACCATTAATTCGAATTAAATTGTATATAATTTCACCAACGGCTCCTGCATTAGTATCAACATAATTAATATCAGCAAATAAATCGTTTGATATATGATGATCTATATTAATGACTACATCTGCCATATTTAATAATTCTACTAGGGGTCCTAACCTATCTTTATCACTGCAATCGAGAACAAAAATACAGTCATAGTGTCTTTTAACTAATGTATCTTTAACATCAAAAAAACCTGGTAAAAAATTGAACTTTGAAGGCAATTTGTCTGGATTAAAGACATCAACATCCTTTCCAATCTCAGAAAGAAAATTATATAACCCCAAAGTCGATCCTATTGCATCACCATCGGGAATAATATGAGATACAACTGCAAAACTTTTATTTCGTTTTATTATATCTCCTATTTTATTCAGAATCATTATTTTTCATCTCCTGAAGCATCTTAGTTATATGCATACCATATTCTATTGAACGATCCAACTCAAATAATATCTCAGGTGTATACCTTGCCTTAATTTTTCTTCCAACTTCTTTCCTTATAAAACCTGCTGCATTTTTTAAACCTTCAAGACATTTTAATTTCTCATCCTCAGAACCAAAAACACTTACATAGACCTTTGCATATCTTAAATCCTTTGTTACTTCAACGTCGGTAATCGAAGTTAACATTGGGATCCTCGGATCCTTCAATTCATTTTGAATGATATCTCCTACTATTCGTTTTATCTCCTCTGATAATCGTGAAGTTCTTTCAACTGCCATTTGCAACACCTCTTAAGCTCTTTTTACTTCTTCTATTGTGTATGTTTCTAAAATATCGCCTTCTTTAATGTCGTTGAATCTTTCAATCGTTAAACCACATTCATATCCAGCAGCAACTTCTCTAACATCATCCTTAAATCTCTTTAGTGAGGCTATCTTGCCTTCATATATTACAACACCATTTCTTATTACTCTTATGCTATTGTTTCTATTCACCTTTCCATCCTCTACATAGCATCCAGCGATTGTTCCAATGTTTGATGCCTTAAATGTTTGTCTTACGGAAAGTCTAGCTGTTATTACTTCTTTGTATTCAGGTTCAAGCATACCCTTCATTGCAGCCTGTATATCATCAATAGCTTCATAAATAATTCTATAAGTTTTAACTTCAACCTTTTCCCTTTCAGCAAGTTGCATCGCCATATTATTAGGCCTTACATTAAATCCAATTATTATTGCATTTGAAGCTGATGCTAATGTAATGTCAGACTCTGTGATTGCTCCAACACCACCATGTATTACCCTCACCTTAACCTCATCATTAGTTAATTTCTCTAACGCTTGTTTTAGAGCTTCAACAGAACCTTGAACATCAGCCTTAACAATTATATTTAATTCTTTAACCTTTCCTTCCTGAATCTGACTAAAGAGGTCTTGCAATGTAATTTTGCTGCTGGAGGCAAAATATTGTTGTCTTTCTTTTTCCTTTCTCATTTCTGAAATTTGTCTTGCAGTTTTTTCATCAGAAACAGCATAAAGTATATCTCCTGCATTTGGAACTTCTGCAAGGCCTAAGATTTCAACTGGGATAGATGGTCCTGCAGATTTTACCTTTCTTCCTTTATCATCTATAAGAGCCCTAACCTTTCCATATGTTGTTCCTGCAATGATACTATCTCCAACCTTTAATGTCCCCTTTTGAACAATTACCGTAGCAACAGGTCCTCTTCCTTTATCTAATTTTGCTTCTATTATTGTTCCTTTAGCAGGTCTGTTTGGATTAGCCTTTAATTCCTGCATTTCAGCAACTAAAAGTATCATTTCCAATAATGTATCAATTCCTTGTTTAGTCTTTGCAGATACAGGAACACAAATCGTATCGCCACCCCATTCTTCAGCGATCAATCCATATTCTGTTAATTCCTGTTTCACTCTATCTGGATTTGCTGAACTTTTATCAATCTTATTAATTGCTACGATAATTGGAACATTAGCTGCCTTAGCATGATTAATAGCTTCAATAGTTTGCGGCATTACACCATCATCTGCAGCAACAACTAATATTGCAATATCTGTGACTTGAGCACCTCTTGCTCTCATTGCAGTAAAAGCTTCGTGACCTGGAGTATCCAAAAATACTATCTTCTTATCATTTATATCTACAGTATAAGCACCAATATGTTGAGTAATTCCACCTGCTTCTGTTTCTACTACCTTTGAGTGTCTTATAGCATCAAGAAGAGATGTCTTTCCATGGTCAACATGTCCCATAACTGTAACTACTGGTGGTCTTGGCATCAAATCCTCTTCTTTATCTTCAAAATCGTTAATTAAAACTTCTTCCCTTTCCTGTTTAACTTCCTTTTCTAATAAAATATTGTATTGTTCTGCAATTTTTTCAGCTACTTCAAAACTAATTTCTTGATTAATGGTTACGAATACACCCATTAAAATTAATTTTTTAAGTATTTCTGTCGCTGGTTTTTTAATCCTTTCAGCGAGCTCACTTACTCTTATGCTTTCTGGAATTGTTACTATTCCAATATCTTCTATTTGTTCTTCTTGCTTTTTGTTTTCTTTTCCTAAATGCCTTTTAATTTTTTCATTTCTAACTTTCTTCCTTATTTTTTCGTTTTTCTTAAAATCATCGTCAACATCTAGATCATCAAATTTGTCATCTTCATGTTTTTCTATATTTTTTTCTTCATTATTTTGATTTGTATCAACATTCTTGCTACCCTTATTTTTTATTTCCTCAACGTATTCCATTATTATTTTAGCTTCTTCACCTTCTATAGAACTTAAATGATTTTTGACTTCTATATCAAACTCTTTTTTTAGTAATTCTATAACCTCTTTGCTAGTCATATTAAGCTGTTTTGCTAATTCATAAACTCTAATTATTGACAAAAGCTTCACCCCCATTATTCTGGTTATCAATCTTCTTTAAAAATCCTTGTGCAAAATTTTTATCCTTTATAGCAATTACTGATCGTGATGATTTACCTATTGCATGACCTAGACCATCTTTTTCTCCAAAAATGACATATTGAATTTTTCTATATTCACACATATTTATAAATTTCTTTTTAGTATTTTCACTTGCATCCTCAGCGATTATAACTAGCATTGCCCTTTTCTTTTTTATTTCTATTTCTACCGCATCATCTCCCGAAGAAAGTTTTCCAGCCTTCTGCATAAGACCAATAAAGGAATAAAGATTATCCTTCATTTTTTAGTTCCTCCCGCAGCTTTTGATATATTTCTTCGGAGATTTTAACCTCTAACGCCTTCTCAAACCGTTTTGCTTTGATAGCCTTTTCTAAGCAGTTAATATCTTTACAAATATATGCCCCTCTTCCTGCCTTCTTACCCGTCATATCTATGCTTATATCTCCTTCAGGACTTCTAACAACTCTTATTAATTCCTTCTTTGGTTTCATTTCTTGACATCCTAGGCACATTCTCATAGGGACTTTTTTAACCTTCATTTAATCACTCCCCTATCTAATCAATTTTAGCCTGGGATTCACTTTTAATATCGATCTTCCATCCAGTAAGCTTAGCAGCTAATCTTGCATTTTGTCCTTCTTTACCTATCGCTAAAGATAATTGATAGTCTGGAACAATTACCTTTGCACTTCTGTCATCCTCATTTACTTCAACGCTTATTACCTTAGCTGGACTTAAGGCATTTGCAATAAACTCTGCTGGATCCTTGCTCCACTTTACTATATCAATTTTTTCTCCATTTAATTCATTTACAACATTTTGAACTCTAATTCCTTTAGGGCCAACGCATGCCCCTGTAGGATCCACATTTTCATCCCTTGAATGAACTGCAATTTTTGTTCTTGAGCCTGCCTCCCTAGCAATACTTTTAATTTCTACAACTCCATTGAATATCTCTGGAACTTCCAATTCAAATAACCTTTTTACAAGCCCTGGGTGAGTTCTTGAAATAACAACATCCGGTCCTTTACCTGTTTTTCTTACTTCAGTTATATAAAATTTCAATCTGTCACCTTGGTTGTAAGCATCATTTGGCATCTGTTCAGAAGGTGGCAAAACAGTTTCCCATCTTCCTATCTCAACTATAACATTATATTTATTTCCTTCCTTTGTCTTTTCCTTTCTTTGGATCATTCCTGTGATTAAATCGTTTTCCTTTTCAACAAATTCTTTATAAAGTATCTCCCTTTCTGCTTCCTTAATTTTTTGTATAACGCTTTGTTTAGCTGTTTGAGCTGCAACTCTTCCAAAATCCTTTGGAGTTACTTCTATATCAACAATGTCATCTAATTTATATATAGGATTAATATTTTTTGCGTCTTCTAAACTGATTTCAAGAAGGCTGTTTTTTACATCATCAACTACCTTCTTTTGAGCATAAACGTGAATATCTCCATTTTCTCTATTTATAACCACCTTAACGTTTTGAGCAGTTCCATAGTTTTTCTTATAAGCAGAAACCAAAGCAGATTCCAAAGCTGTAAAAATATAATCCTTATCTATTCCTTTTTCCTTTGCAATTTCATTTAACGCTTCAATAAGTTCCACTGTATTCAAATTTACCCCTCCTTATTCATCTAGATTAGCACTTGATATATTGTTAAAATCAATTTCTATTTCTTTGTCTTTCATATTGACTACTACCTTGTTTTCCTTAATTCCCAGTAATATGCCTCTTACTGTTTTTTTACCATCGATCTCTTTGAATAATTTCAACTTGATTTTTCTGCCCTTAAATCTTATAAAATCTTCTTCCTTTTTCAAAGGTCTATTTATACCTGGTGAAGATACTTCTAAATAATAGCTAACACTAATTGGATCAACTTCATCCAATTTATCACTTAAAATTCTGCTGACATTTGTGCAATCATCAATTGTTATTCCACCTTCCTTGTCTATAAAAACCTTCAAAAACCATTCATTATTTTCTTTAACAAAATCTACATCAACTAATTCCAAATTAAATTTTTCTACTATAGGCCTAGCAATATTAGTAACTATTTCGATTATCTTTTTAACATTCATAAAAACCACCTTTCTTTTTTAGTAGTTTTTGTTAAAGCAGTTCAAGATATACATAAACACAAAGAGTGGGAATTTCCCACTCTTTGCCTGCAAATTCATTAACATCTAAAGTCAATTATAACATTACAATAAATACTTTGCAAGTTAAAACATAGATAATTGGTTAGTTTCAGGCAAATCTTTTAGGCATCCATGCTTTTCAAGTATCTCAATTACTGTTTTAGACACTTTGCTTCTTAATCTCAAATCTTCCTTTGATAGAAAAGGTCCTTCCTGTCTTGCTTCTACAATAGATTTTGCTGCTGCTTCTCCCACACCTTGTAGAGCTTTAAATGGCGGTAATATCCCTTCTTTTGTAATTAAAAACTTTACAGAATCTGATTTATAAAGATCAACTGGAATAAACTTTAATCCTCTTAAATACATTTCAAGGGCTATCTCTAAGACTGTTAAAAGTCCTTTATCCTTTTGAGTTGCATTGTTTCCTAAATTTTCTATTTCTTTAATCTTATTTCTTATCGCCTTTTCTCCCTTCACTATTAATTCAGCATCAAAATCATCAGCCCTTACTGTAAAATAGGTTGCATAAAAGGCCTCAGGATAATATACCTTAAAATAAGCAATTCTAACAGCCATCATAACATATGCTACAGCGTGTCCCTTAGGAAACATATATTTTATTTTATTACAGGAATCAATATACCACTGTGGAACATCGTGTTTTTTCATTTCTTCTATATCTTCTTCTTTTAGCCCCTTACCCTTTCTTACTCTTTCCATAATATTAAATGCTAGTTTTGGATTAAGTCCCTTATAGATTAAATAAAGCATTATATCGTCTCTTGTTGATATAACTTCCTTTAATGTTGCATATCCATTTCTTATAATATCCTGAGCATTATTTAGCCAAACGTCTGTTCCATGTGATAATCCTGAAATTCTTACAAGTTCTGCGAATGTTTTAGGCTGCGTATCGATAAGCATTTGCCTAACAAACTTGGTTCCAAATTCAGGTAAACCTAAAGTTCCAACATCACAGTTTAAATCTTCAGGTTTAATGCCCAAAGGTTCAGTTGATGTAAAAAGTTTTAATACGTTTGGGTCACCAAGGGGGATTTTCCTTGGATCTATCCCCGTTAAATCCTGAAGCATTCTTAAAACCGTTGGATCATCATGTCCAAGTATATCAAGTTTTAACAATCTACCGCTAATAGAATGATAATCAAAATGTGTAGTTATTACATCAGAATCTACGTCATCTGCAGGTTTTTGAATTGGTGTAAATTCAAAAATCTCCTTATCCCTTGGAACAACCATAACCCCTCCCGGATGTTGTCCTGTGGTTCTTTTAACCCCTGTGCAGCCTTTAACAAGCCTTTCTATTTCTGCTTGGGATACCCTTAAATTATGTTCCTCAAGATAATTTTTTACAAAACCATATGCCGTTTTTTCAGCAATAGTTCCAATCGTTCCTGCTCTAAAAACATGACCTTTACCAAAAAGCTCTTCAGTATATTTATGGGCAACAGGTTGATATTCCCCTGAAAAGTTTAAGTCTATATCTGGTTCCTTATCTCCTTCAAAACCCAAAAAAACCTCAAATGGTATATCATGACCGTCTTTATTATAATCATAACCACATTTTGGGCATTTTTTATCAGGCAGGTCAGCACCAGAACCAATGCTTCCATCAAGGAAAAACTCAGAATGCTTACAATTAGGACATACATAATGTGGAGGTAAAGGATTAACTTCTGTTATATCGCACATAGTGGCAACAAAGGATGAGCCAACAGAACCTCTTGAACCAACAAGGTATCCATCATCAAGGGACTTTTTAACCAATTTATGTGCGATCAAATACATTACAGCATAGCCATTATTTATTATTGAATTTAATTCCTTATCTAATCGCTTTTGAACAACATCTGGAAGATTTTCACCGTATATTAAGTGGGCTTTATTCAATGTCATTATTCTAATTTCTTCCTCTGCCCCGTCTATTTTAGGTGGGAATGTTTCTTCTGGTATAGGTTTTATAACCTCCACTTCATCTGCGATTTTATTCGTATTTTTTACTACAACTTCATAAGCTTTTTCTTCTCCTAGATAACTGAATTCTTCAAGCATCTCTTCAGTAGTTTTAAAATATAAAGGTGCCTGATTATCAGCATCGTTGTAACCTTGCCCATACATCAGTATCCTTCTAAAGTATTCATCTTGAGGATCAAGAAAATGAACATCTCCAGTTGCCACTACCAGTTTGCCGTATTTTTCACCAAGTTTAACAATCTTTTTATTTAATTCCAACAAATCCTCCTCAGCTTCAATTTTGCCATTTTCAATTAAAAAATAATTGTTTTGTCTTGGTTGAATCTCAAGATAATCATAAAATTTTATTATTTTTTCTAACTCCTGTTCATTTGCACCATTTAAAAGTGCTTGAAAAACCTCTCCTGATTCACAGGCACTTCCTATGATAAGTCCATCCCTCATACTTTCTAAAAGGCTTTTTGGAATTCTTGGCCTTTTGTGAAAAAACTCCAAATGAGAATAAGATATAATTTTATATAAATTTTTTAAACCTATATAATTTTTAGCAAGTATTGTTATATGATAAGAATCCGCCTTTTTATAGTCAAAACTTGAAATATATAATTTATTTATGTCTTCTATTGTATTTGCTCCTTTTTCTTTTAACATATTTAAAAATTTTATAAATATATTGGCAGTGGCTTCTGCATCATCAACAGCTCTATGATGATTTTCTAAGGTAACCCCTAAATGTTCTGCAACAACATTTAATTTATGTTTTTTTAAATCGGGTAACAACCATCTTGATAAGGTCAATGTATCAATGATCGTATTTTCAAAATTAAGGTTTAAGTTTTTTGATTTTTCTCGGATAAAACCTGTATCAAACTTTGCATTATGGGCTACAACCGGAGCATCACCAATGAATTCAAGGAACTTAGGTAAAACTACATCGATTTTAGGTTTGTCTATGAGCATTTCATTCGTTATACCCGTTAATTTAATAATCTCATTAGAAATTATTTTTTGAGGGTTTATAAGAGCTGAAAACCTATCAATAATTTTAAAATCCTTTACTTTAACTGCACCAATTTCTATTATTTCATCCCTTATTGGATTAAATCCTGTTGTTTCTATATCAAAAACTACGAAAGTAGTATTTAATTCTTGTTTACCTGGTCTTAATATTAGGGGTTCACCATCATTAACCAAATATCCTTCAACCCCATATATTACCTTAACTCCTGTATCAGAAGCTGCATCCATTGCTTCTGGAAAAGCTTGAACAACCCCATGGTCAGTTATAGCAATAGCTTTATGTCCCCACTCTTTAGCTCTTTTTATTAAAGATTTTGCAGATGCTACTCCATCCATTGCGCTCATTTGAGTATGAAGATGTAGCTCAACCCTCTTTTCAAGAGCATTATCCATACGTTTAGGCACGTCTAATTTTTCTATTGATTTTGCTATAATAACCAATTCCTTTAAAAAAGGATCATTAGAAACTTCACCAAATACTTTTATAAACATGCCATTGCTTATTTTGTTTTTTATTTCATCAGCTTTTTTATTGTTTGCAAATAATTTAACTGCAATTGAAGATGTATAGTCTGTAACATAAATTGTCAGAATTATTTTACCTGTTTTAGTTTCTTTAGAGTCAATATTAAATACCTCTCCACTAATAGCAACAAGTTCTGATGTTTCATTAATAGAAATTATTTTTACTACATCTTGACTTATTGCTTTACCCATAATTATATTGCTATCTTCTTTATCTAAATTATTATTTATATTTTTTGAATTATTTTCACTCGCTTCTTCTTTTGCAATACTTTTTTCATTTAAGAACGTAACGATTAGTTCTTTTTCTTCCTGAGCTTTTTTATTGTTGTATTCTTCTAAATTAATTTCATTAAGTTTAAAATTTATGTTTATAGCTAAATTATAAAACCTTTTAATATAATTACTTAAGTAGTGATCCACTCTTTTACTTAATAGCAATTTATGAGTAAACTGATTCTCAATTATTATATTTAAATTTTTATCATCAAATTCAAATTCACTATTTAAAAGCAATGAAGCTATTGAAGGATTATCATCAAATGCTTCAGAAATTATTTTGTTAAATATTTCTTTATCAAAGCTTTGGTGATTAATTGGGTTTGTATCCAAATGAAAAAAAATATCGCTGTCTATATTTAATTTTTCCTTAAAAAACACCCTCAATTTATCAAATAATATATCATCATACATCTTCGTAGTCTTTAAATGAACATCAATTCTACCTTCTTTTTTATTTACCATAATCTTTTTTATGTAAATATCATTATATTCAGTAGATTCAATCTGTGGATCGTTCATTACTTCTTTTAATGATTTCAGCATCCGTTTCACCGTCCTGTTACATCTTTAATGTCTTAATGATATCCCTATACATTTTCATCCTTGCCTTAAATCCTTCTTTGAAACCTAATTTTTCTTCCTTCATAATGTGGGTAAGATCAGGAAGTTCTACATTTTTAACTCTAAAATTATTTTTTCGCAGATATCTTGTAAGAGCTACTTCTATTCCATATTTTGTTAATTCAATGTTGTCTATATTGTAAAAAATATGCTTTTTTAATACCCTCTGTCCGGATAAAAAAGGGGCGATCTTTTGAGCTAAATCGGTTGTTAATCGTCCATTAACAAATATCCCTACAGTCATATCAGCTTCATCGTTTAATACAGGTAGTAATAAATCAAGAACATGATGTTCATTTAAACCTATAAGGTCAGCATCAAGAAGCATTACAATATCATTTTTTGCATTTTCAATTCCTATTTTAACGGCAGCTCCTTTTCCCATATTCTCTGGCAGCTCTATAACCTTAGCTCCGGCTTGCTTAGCTACAATAGCTGTTGCATCAGTTGATCCATCGCTAACAACTATTATTTCATTAACTTGATTAACCCTTTTTACCGTATCAATAATAGAGGCAATTGTCTTTTCTTCATTATAGGCCGGAATAATACAAGATACTTTCATAAATATCCCCCTATTAATTAATATCTTCTAAAGTTTTTCAATTTCTTTTAATAGTTCTTTTAAAATTTCTGGTTCCTTAACTTTTTTTATTATTTCACCTTTTTTAAATATTAACGCTTCACCTTTACCTGCTGCAATTCCAATATCAGCTTCTTTAGCTTCACCTGGTCCGTTTACTGCACATCCCATAATAGCAACCTTAATGGGTTTTGTATAATTTTCTAATTCCCTTGTTATTTTTTGTGCTAATTCTATCAAATTAATATTGGTTCTGCCACAAGTTGGACATGATACTATTTCAATTCCCTTTCTTAACCCAAGAGATTTTAAAATTTCTCTTGCAACTTTAATTTCATTAACGGGGTCATCAGTTAATGATACCCTTATTGTATCCCCAATTCCTTCATAGAGTAATAAGCCAATTCCAATCGACGACTTTACTGTTCCTGATATTAATGTTCCTGATTCTGTTACGCCTAAATGTAATGGATATTCAATACTTCTTGAGAGTATTTTATAAGACTCTATGGTTTCTAATACATTAGATGATTTTACTGATACTACAATGTTAAAAAAATCTAAGTCCTCCAACAATTTTACGTTTCTTATTGCGCTTTCAGCTAAAGCCTCTGCACATGGCTTTTTATACTTTTCAAGTATATCCCTTTCTAAGGATCCAGAATTTACACCTACTCTAATAGGAATATCATAATGCTTTGCAGCCTTAATGATTTCTTTAATTTTTTCAATTCCACCGACGTTGCCCGGATTAATTCTTATTTTATCTGCTCCGTGTTCAATAGATTTTATAGCTAATTTATAATCAAAATGGATATCAGCAACTAATGGGATGTTGATTTCCTTCTTTATATTTTTTATAGCCTGGGCGGATTCCTCATCTGGAACAGCCACTCTAATTATTTCGCATCCTGCTTTTTCAAGTAACTTAATTTGTTCTATTGTATCTTTTATATTTGACGTTTTAGTGTTTGTCATAGATTGAATAGTAACTGGGAAGTCACCGCCAATGTAAATATTTCCTACCTTAACTTTTTTAGTCTTCTTCCTTTGCATATTATCATCACCCTAAGCAAATATTCTCAATATATCCCTATAGGTAATTATTATAGCAAGTAACATTAATAATGTAAAACCTATAAGATTAATCAATCCAATTTTATTTTCATCTATTTTTCTGCCTGTTATGCCTTCAATAAATGTAATAACTACCCAGCCACCATCTAATGCAGGAAACGGAATCAAATTCATTATTCCTAAATTTATACTTAAGAAGCCTGCAAAATATAGAAGGCTCCATATACCAATTTTTGCTGCTTCACCCGACATCTTAATAATAGCTACTGGTCCTCCTAAGTTGTCAGCTGATACCTTTCTTGTTATAAGACCCCCTAAAACGATTAACATTTGTTTTATAGATACTATAGTTTCATTTATAGATGAAGCTATCGCCACTAAAAGCTTACCCTTTTCAACCTTAGGAGTTATTCCTATTATATATCTACTTTCTTCTTGATTTTTTATAGGCTGAAGTTTCTTATCAATTATGATATTATCTCTTTTGACTGTGAGGACAAATTCTTTATTTTGGTTGTTATTCATAAAAATTAGAAATTCATTCCAAGAATTTATTTTGTTGCCATTTACTGCAACTATCTTATCACCAGGCCTTATTCCAGATCTAAAAGCTGGATAGTCCCTTACAACGTTATCTATAGTTAGGGTTGTTACGCCAACATTATAAAATATAATTATAAATAGAATAATGGCTAAAATAAAATTCATAAAAGCTCCAGCAATTAAAATAGATAATCTTTTCCATGGACTTTGTTTTCTAAATGCTCGAGGATCATCGCATTCTTCTTCTTCTCCAAGCATCTTAACATAACCACCAACTGGTAGTAAACGTAAGCTATATTCAGTTTCCTTACCTTTAACTTTAAAAAGCCTTGGTCCCATACCTATAGAAAATTCTAATACTTTAACTCCATTAATCTTAGCCAAAATAAAATGTCCCAATTCATGAGCAGTTATTAATAACCCAAAAACAAATATAGAAGCCAATAAAGTTGTCAAATTAATCACCTTCCTATTTAATCAATTCATTAATATAATTTTTGGTTGATTCTTCAATTCTTATTATCTTTTCTATCGTCAAATTATGTTCCACTTTATGATTTTCCATAGCAGATTGTAGTAGTTTAGGTATTTCAAGGAAAGAAATCTTCCTTTCCAAAAACAATTTTACCGCTTCTTCATTTGCTGCATTTAAAACGGTTGGCATGGATCCGCCAATTTTCCCCGCGTAATAACCAAGCTTCAAACATTCAAATGTTTCAGTATCTGCCTCTTCAAAGGTAAGTTTTGCCATAGCTTTAAGATCAAGATAATCTGATATATTATCAGTCCTTTTTGGATACTCTAGAGCATATTTTATTGGCAATTTCATATCCGTAACTCCTAATTGGGCAATTATTGAACCATCAATATACTCTACCATTGAATGAACGATGCTTTGTGGATGAATTATAACATCTATTTTATCATAATCTAAATCAAATAACCAATGGGCCTCAATTACTTCAAGGGCTTTATTCATTAGCGTTGCTGAATCTACTGATATTTTTTTGCCCATGTTCCATCTTGGATGTTTAATAGCCATCTCTGGTGTAACGTCTTTCAAGTCTTCTTTTTTATAACCTCTGAATGGTCCTCCTGATGCCGTTAAAATTATCCTTCTAACTACATCCTTTTTATTACCTTGTAATGCTTGAAAAATCGCATTGTGTTCGCTATCTACTGGAATGATCTCGGCCTTATATTCTTCTAATTCTTTTTTTATTATTTCACCTGCTACAACCATGGTTTCTTTATTTGCTAATGCAATCCTTTTTTGGGATCTAATTGCTTGAACTGTTGGCCTTAAGCCAATCATGCCAACAACAGCTGTAAGGACTATGTCAACTTCCTTTAAAGTAGAAACATACTCTAATCCTTCTATCCCAGTTAAAACCTCAATTTCTAAATTTGCAAGTTTATCTTTTAAGTATTTTTTTTTGGATTCATCCATGATAACAACGTAACTAGGTTTAAATTCTTTTGCCTGCTCGATTAATAATTCTAAATTGCTGTTTGCTGTCAAAGCAATTATTTTAAATTCTTCTTTTTTTGTCCTAACAATTTCTAGTGCCTGTGTTCCTATCGAACCTGTAGAGCCAAGAATGCATAATCTCCTCATCCTACTGCTCCTTTCACAAATTTATTATCATTTGTTAATAACTCTAAAGCAAATAAATATATCACTGGAGCTATAATAACCCCAAACCATCCAAATAGAACATAGCCAAGATAAAGATTAAAAATTATCACTATAGGACTTAATTTTAACTTTGTTTTTAATAATTTTACCTCCATAATCTGTCTTATAAAAATGTTAAGAATATATGTTATTATTAATCCTATCGCTGAAATGGTGTGATGCTCTAAAAATTCTACTATAATCGTTGGAATAAATAATAGAGCTGGTCCCACTATAGGTAATATATCCAAAATACTGCATACTATCCCTAAAATTAAAGCATTTTTGTAACCTAACAGTAGAAAACTAAATGTCATAAAAATGAACGAAATAGCAACAAGTTGTAGTTGAACAATTATAATCATTAGAACAAAGTTATATACGTTTTTTGCAGCCAATCGAATTTCCAAAGGGAGATACTTTTTTAAAAACTTCAAAATCAAATCAAAATCATAACTAATAACTGCAGACAAAAACACAATTAATAAAATGCTTGTCAAGCCATTTATTGTGTTGTAAACAAGATTTATTGATTGGTGCTTAAATGAATTAATAAATGCATCAAAATAATCTAACACTTTTTGTAAATTTGTGCCCGTATAACTACTGTTATATTGTCTAATCGTTTTATCGATATTTTCAAAATAAGATGGTAAATTATTTAACGTATTCAGAATGACATTATAAGAAAAATTTAACATTATTTTTGTGGTCGATAAAGCAACAAAAATAATAAATAAATATGAAATTACAACAGCTGCTATTCTACTTTTTAAGATTTTTTCAAAATTGCATACCATAGGTTGCAATATAATAGCTATTAGAAAAGCAATAAAAAGCTGATTAAAATAAGTTAATGTAATTTTAAGAATAGCAATTATAGCAATCAAAAATATCCATTTAAAATAAATATTTTTATTCACCTTCATATCAACCTAAAATTTCATTATTTCTATATAATAATATACTAAAGGAGCAACAAATAGTATGCTATCAAATCTATCTAAAACACCTCCATGTCCAGGCATAATGTTACCATAATCCTTTATTCCAACATGTCTCTTAATCAAAGACGCTGAAAGATCGCCTATTTGTGATATAATTCCTCCCATTATGGCAAGAAGCAAAATTGATCCTAAGCTTATATTTATTTCTCTGTTGAATGTTAACCAAATTATGCTTCCCACTATGCTTCCTAAAATACCACCTATGGAACCTTCTACAGTTTTTTTGGGACTTACATCTGGGCAAAGTTTTCTTTTACCAAAAAATTTTCCTGTATAATAAGCAAAGGTATCACATGCCCATGGGACAATATAAGTTAGCCATATAAGCCGATTACCATAGTTATTAATTCTAATTTGTATAAGTGTATTAAAAAATACTATAATATACAAAACACCTATAACAGAAAGTGCTGATGATATAACGTTATACTTTTTGTTAAAAATTGGAACTGCCATACTCAAAAGCGTTGTAAAAATAATTAATAAAAGGTTTAGTTCAAAATCATAATTTAAAAAGACTAATATGAAATTTAGAAAATAAATTAAAATTATAACTGGTGTAATGACCTTGCTATTTGTATTTTTATATGCTGATATGTATTCGTAAAGGGCAATTGCAGTCAAAGCCATAACTCCAGCTTTAAATATATATCCTCCTGCAATTGTAAACAAGATCAATATTGGAATTGCCACTATTGCACTAATAACCCTTGTATTCAATTCGTTCACCCTCTTTATTTTATTGTTCCAAAACGTCTTTCTCTTTTTTGATAATCTTTTATTGCCTCTAGAAGATGCCTGCTATTAAAGTCAGGCCAATATATATCTGAAAACCACAATTCTGAATAAGCTATTTGCCATAGAAGAAAATTGCTTATCCTAAGTTCACCACTTGGTCTTATTAGTAAGTCCGGATCAGGAATGTTTGCAGTATCTAAATAACCTGAAATTATGTTCTCATCGATACTATCTATATCAAGTTTTCCAGAATTAACATCCTTTACAATATTTATTATTGCTCTTTTTATTTCATCCCTTCCTCCATAATTTAAAGCTAAACTTAAAGTCAACCCATTATTATCCTTTGTTTTTTCCTTAGCTTTTTTTAATTCCTCCTGACATATTAATGGTAATTTCGATATATCACCTATCCAATTAATAATAACATTATTTTTATTTAGTTCTTCTACTTCTTTTCTTAAATACTCAACAAGCAAATTCATCAAAGTATTTACCTCATCCTGTGGCCTTTTCCAATTTTCTGTTGAAAAAGCATATAAAGTTAAATACTTTACTCCTATTTTTGAACATGTTTTAACGATTTCACGTATCGTTTCAACCCCAGCTTTATGTCCCATTGTTCTAGGTAGATTCCTTTTCTTTGCCCAACGGCCATTACCATCCATTATAATTGCTATATGCTGTGGAACATTTGACATATCTACTTCTTCACCCATTAAATTATCCTCTTTTTTCCTTTTAAACAACCACTCCATAATTTAACCTCCTAATGCAAAAATGCCCCTCAAGCGAGGGGTTAAAAATATGATACGTAAATAGTAATAGTATCAACTTCATCTATTTTAATAATCCTTACTTCATCACCTAATTTTTTTCCGTTCGGTGGCAATATATATTTAACCGTAAAAGGGACATTTTGACTGTTTAAAAGTTCTTCAAGGTAGTTCAATGGATATCCTAAAAATCTTTGCATTTCCATTATACAGTCATAATCTCCTTTTCTTTAGCTTCTACAAGTTTATCTATTTCTTTTATAAAATTATCTGTTATTTTTTGAATTTCATCTTCTGCTCTTTTAATTTCATCCTCTGAGACTCCTTCTTTTTTGAGGGCTTTAATTTTTTCATTAGCATCTCTACGAATTGATCTAATTGCTACCTTAGCATCTTCACCATGTTTTTTAACAACTTTAACAAGATTTTTTCTTGTTTCTTCAGTAAGTTCAGGAATCACTAATCTTACAACATTTCCATCTGCAACTGGATTTATACCTAAATCTGATTTTTGTATAGCCTTTTCAATGCTTTTTACAACGCTCTTATCCCAAGGTTGTATAAGCAAAACTCTTGGCTCAGGAACTGTAATAGTTGCTAAAGATGAAATGTGAGTTGGTGTTCCATAATAATCTACAGTAATTTTATCAAGCATTGCTGGATTTGCTCTTCCTGCCTTTAAGCTTTGCAATTCATGTTTTAAAAGTTCAAGAGATTTTTTCATTTTTTCTTCATGTAATTTAATAACTTCCTTAATCATAATTTTTCCCTCCCTACGAATTTGAAACTAAAGTTCCTACCATTTCTCCACACACTGCCCTTTTAATATTACCAGGGGTATTAAGACCAAAAACAATTATTGGTATATTATTATCTTTACACAAAGAAGTTGCTGTTGAATCCATGACTTTTAGATCCCTTTCAAGCACTTCCTGAAAGGTTAATTTATCAAATTTTTGAGCTTTGGGATTAAGGTTGGGATCAGAATCATATACTCCATCAACATTTTTAGCTAACAATATAACTTCAGCACAAATTTCTGCTGCTCTTAATGCTGCTGCAGTATCAGTTGAAAAATATGGATTACCTGTTCCAGCTGCAAATATTACCACTCTTCCCTTCTCTAAATGTCTTACAGCTTTTCTTCTAATAAAGGGCTCTGCTATTTCCCTCATTTCAATTGCTGTTTGAACCCTAGTTACTACTCCCATGTTTTCTAAAATGTTTTGAAGGGCCATTGCATTTATACATGTTGCCAGCATTCCCATGTAGTCTGCAGTTGTTCTATCCATTCCTGCACCATATCTACCCCTCCAAATGTTTCCTCCACCTACAACTGCACCAACCTGAACCCCCATTTCAACAAGTTCCTTAATTTCCTGTGCAATTCTTTCAACTACTTCAAAATCAAATCCATATCCATTTTTGCCTGCTAAGGCTTCGCCGCTTAACTTTAGCATTACCCTTTTATACTTTGGTATTATCATAATAAACCTCCAAAATAATAATTCTCCAAAAGTTAAGAAAATCCTTCTTTTTTCAAAAAAAGAGAACACAGCTGTGTTCTCTTTACATTTTTACTTGCTTCATTACCTCTTCAGCAAAATTTTCTTCCTTCTTTTCTATACCTTCACCCTTTTCAAATCTAGCAAACTTAACCACAGTAATTTCATTTCCAGCTTCTTTTGATTTATTTTCAAGATATTTTCTTATTGTTAAATCTTGATCCCTTATCCAAAGTTGTTCAATAAGGCATACTTCTTTATAGTATTTTTGTAATCTTCCTTCCACCATCTTTTCAACAACTTTTTCTGGTTTTCCTTCATTTAATGCCTGTTGTCTATAAATTTCCTTTTCCTTTTCAATAACATCTGCTGGAACATCTTCTTTGTTTAGATATAATGGGTTTGCTGCAGCTATTTGAAGTGCAAGTTCCTTCGCTACTTCCTTAAGAACCGCTTCATTTCCTCCCTTTAATTGAACCATAACAGCTATTCTACCGCCGCCATGGATGTAGTCTGAAATAACTCCTTCCTCAGCAACAAATCTTTCGAATCTTCTGAATGTCATATTTTCTCCAAGCTTTGCTATAAGTGCAGTTATTGCATCTTTAACGCTTACATTGTTATCAACAATAAATTTTTCTTCAAGTAATTCCTCAATTGTATTAGCATTAGAATGTGCAGCATGTTTTGCTATGTTCTTAGCTAACTCAGCAAAGTCAGCATTTTTAGCAACGAAGTCAGTTTCACAATTTAATTCTATTATAGCTCCCCTCTTACCATCCTCGGAAATATAAGTTTCAACTAATCCTTCAGCTGCAACTCTTCCCGCCTTTTTTGCAGCAGCAGCTAATCCTTTTTCTCTTAATATTTCTATAGCCTTATCCATGTCCCCATTTGCTTCAGTTAGAGCCTTTTTGCAGTCCATCATACCAGCGCCTGTTCTTTCTCTTAGCTCACTAACCATTTTAGCGGTTATTTGCATATTTATTCCTCCTTATGTAAATAATTCTAATATTATGTCAAAGGTAAGGGAATAATCCCTTACCTTAATTATTCAGCCATTTGTTCTCCTTGTCTTCCTTCAATAACTGCATCTGCAATCTTTGATGCAATAAGTTTAACTGCTCTTATTGCATCATCGTTACCTGGAATTACATAATCTACATCATCTGGATCACAATTAGTATCTACAATTCCTACAACTGGTATACCTAAAATTCTTGCTTCTGCTACTGCATTCTTTTCCTTTCTTGGATCAACAACGAAAAGAACATCAGGAATTCTTTTCATGTTCTTAATTCCGCCAAGGTTCTTTTCTAATTTTTCCTTTTCATGTCTTAGCTTCATTACTTCCTTCTTGGGTAGAAGATCGAATGTTCCGTCTTGTTCCATTCTTTCTAATTCTTCAAGTCTTTCAATTCTTGTCTTAATTGTCTTGAAGTTTGTAAGCATACCGCCAAGCCATCTTTCGTTAACATAGTGCATTCCACATCTTATTGCTTCTTCCTTTATTGAATCCTGAGCTTGTTTTTTAGTTCCAACAAAAAGGATTTCCTTACCTTCAGCAGCAGCCTGCTTTACAAACTCATAAGCCTCTTCCATTTTCTTTACTGTTTTTTGTAAGTCGATAATATAGATTCCATTTCTTTCAGTAAAAATATACTGAGCCATCTTTGGATTCCATCTTCTTGTTTGATGACCAAAGTGAACTCCTGCTTCTAAAAGTTGTTTCATTGAAATAACTGACATTTAATACACCTCCATTTGGTTTTTCCACCGCTACTCTCATTTTTTTAAAAGGCCCTAAGGCACCCTTTTAAAAATCGAGTAGCGTGAGTATTTATTACCTTAAGTAGTATAACATATAATTAAAAAATTGACAACACAAATATATTTAATTTTACATATTTTTTCTCAAAAACATATCCCTTGATCACCAAGGGATATGTTTTTAGCTATTCTTCAATTTTTTAAGTTCATCTAATAACTTATCATTTAATATCTTAATATGTGTTCCCTTCATTCCTAAAGAACGTGACTCTATTACACCTGCACTTTCAAATTTTCTTAGTGCATTAACTATAACAGAACGTGTAATACCTACCTTATCTGCTATTTTACTTGCAACTAATAATCCTTCATTTCCTTCTAATTCATTAAAGATATGTTCTACTGCCTCCAATTCTGAGTATGACAAGGTGCCAATGGCCAATTGAACTACAGCCTTTTTCCTTGCTTCCTCTTCTATTTCCTCTTGTTTTGATCTTATGATTTCCATTCCAACGATTGCTGCACTATATTCAGCTAACACAAGATCTTCATCGGTAAATTCAGAACCATATCTAGCTATTAATAAAGTTCCCAATCTTTCTCTGTTACCTATAATTGGGACAATAGTTGTGTATTTATTTACGTGGATGCATTCCTTTGATCTATCAAAAACACAGATCCCCTCGTTTCTTAAATTTGGTCTTGTTTCATTGATGGTTAAAATCTGATTGTTGTAATCTTCAGGAAATTTTTGTTCATTGATTACAATTTCCTTTAAAATTTCACATTCAAAGGAATCTACTAAGCTATATCCAAGAACTTTGCCCTTTCTACTTACAATGTAAACATTACAATTCATAACATCGCTTAAAATTTTACATATGTCTGAAAATACTACTGGTTCTGTTGCAGATTTTTGCAATATTTTATTCAAAACCCTAGTCTTCTCTAATAAAGTTGCCATATCTTCATTACCATCCTTTCTTTATATAATGTATTTTGATGTATCATATTGTTTGTATAGATCCTTAAGTTTATTTTTTACATAATCTCTATCAATAATTATTTTTTTTGGAAGATCCGGAGCCTCAAATGATATATCCTCTAAAATTTCTTCAATAACAGTATGAAGCCTTCGAGCACCTATATTTTCCTGTTGCTGATTCATTATAAAGGCTGCCTGTGCAATCTCATCAATACCATCATCCACAAATTCTAACTCTACACCATCTACCTTTAACAATTCAATATATTGCTTTGTTATAGCGTTTTTAGGTTTAACAAGTATTTCTTTGAAATCTTGTTTAGTTAGGTCTTTTAATTCAACTCTAACAGGAAATCTTCCCTGAAGTTCTGGTATCAAATCAGTTACTTTAGAGACATGGAAGGCTCCAGCTGCTATAAATAATATATAGTCAGTTTTTATTGGGCCATACTTTGTATTAACAGTGCTTCCCTCAACTATTGGTAAGATGTCCCTTTGAACTCCTTCCCTAGAAACATCAGGTCCGCTGCCTTTACTCCTACTTGCTATTTTATCAATCTCATCTATAAAAACTATCCCATCTTCTTCTGCTCTTCTTTTAGCCTCTTCAATAACTAAATCCATATCGATTAGTTTAGAAGCCTCTTCTTGTGAAAATATCCTTATAGCTTCCCTTATTTTAACTTTTTTCTTTTTTTTCTTTTTAGGAAAAAGGTCTCCAAAAATTTCATTGAAATTGATATTCATGCCTTCTAAATTTGATCCTGCCATAATCTCAACCGGCATTAAATTGTTATCTTCGATTTCGATTTCTATTATCACATCATCTAACAAACCAGCTTCCAATTGCTTTAAAATCTGATCTCTTTTTAATTGTAAATCATTTTCATCTATTTCTTCTATCTCAACTGGTTTAGTCTCCTGTTGAAAACCAAAAATAAACTCAAAGGGATTTTTTACATTTGACTTTTTATTTGGAAGAGGAGCTAATATATTTAACACTCTTTCTTTTGCTAAGGCTAACGCCTTTTCATTTACTTCATTCATTTTTTCTTCTTTAACTATTCTAATTGATTCCTCCATCAAGTCTCTTATCATTGAATCAACATCACGGCCAACATAGCCAACTTCAGTAAACTTTGTTGCTTCTACTTTAATAAAAGGAGCTTTAACTAATTTTGCAAGCCTCCTTGCAATCTCAGTCTTTCCTACACCTGTAGGACCTATCATTAATATATTTTTAGGCATAATATCATCTTTAATATCCGAAGTTAGCATCCTTCTTCGGTATCTATTTCTTAAGGCAATTGCCACCTTTTTCTTAGCTTCATCTTGTCCAATAATATATTTGTCAAGCTCCTTTACTATTTCCTTTGGAGTCATATTGTTCATCTTTGTCCCCCCTTTTTAGGGAAGTTATATAGATTCGACAACAATGTTATTATTTGTATAAACACAAATCTCAGAGGCAATAAATAATGATTCCCTTACTATCTCCTCAGGCGAAAGATTTGTATTTCTTTTTAGAGCTCTTGCTGCAGCTAAGGCATACATTGCCCCAGATCCAACAGCGGCTATACCATCATCTGGCTCTATAACTTCACCATTTCCAGAAATAATTAAAATAGTATCTTTATTGGCAGCTATCATCAGTGCCTCTAACCTTCTTAAGATTTTATCACTTCTCCACAAACTGGCTAATTCAACTGCAGCCTTTTTTAGATTGCCATTTGTTTGTTCCAACTTTTCTTCAAATTTTTCAGAAAGCGTAAAAGCATCAGCTACTGAACCAGCAAAACCAATTAAAACTGAATCCTTATAAATCTTCCTTATTTTTTTAGCAGTGCTCTTAATTATCGTATTTTCCCCAAAAGTTACCTGTCCATCCCCAGCTATGGCAACCCTATCTTGATCCTTAACTGCAACTATTGTAGTCGCCTTAAACATTTTAGCACCTTCCCCTAGTCATTTCATTAATTTTTTGTTAAAAAAATATAAATTTTTAAAAAATCATTTTTTGTAATTTTATGAATTGTCTAAATTGTATCAACAATTAAGTATAATATATCACAAAATTTTTAAAATATCAATAAAAAATCACTTTTCTTCTACATAACCACATTCTTTATCATCACAAAAATAAATAGTCTTATCCTTTTGCTTTCTTTCATATAATACTTTTCCGCATTTAGGACATCTCATATTAACGGGCTTATACCAGCTTGCAAACTTACATTCTGGATAATTGCTGCAACCGTAAAACATCTTTCCCGATTTAGATTTTTTTACGATAATTTTGTTACCACATAAAGGGCATAAAACATCGATTTCTTCAACCAATGGTTTGGCATTCTTACATTCCGGATAACCAGGACACGCCAAAAACCTTCCAAACTTTCCTGATTTTATAACCATATTTCTTCCACATTTTTCACATTTTATATCAGTTTCCTCGACCTTCTCTTCTATTTTTATTTTTCCGATTTTCTCCTCTGCAATTTTAATTTTTTCCTTTAACGGTTTATAAAACCCATCGACTATGTCAATCCAATTTTCCTTACCCTGTTCTACTTCATCTAATTTGTTCTCCATTTCAGCTGTAAAATCTATATCAACTATATCTGAAAAATATTCTTTAAGAAGCTCTGTTACGATTTCCCCTAATTCGGTAGGCTTTAAGAACTTTTTATCCCTTTCAACATATTTTCTTTCTAGTATCGTTGTTATGATAGGTGCATAGGTGCTTGGCCTTCCAATGCCATTTTCCTCTAACGCCTTTACTAATGTAGCTTCGGTATATCTTGACGGTGGTTGAGTAAAATGTTGTTTAGGTTCAATTGCTACAGGTTGAAACTCCTCTTTTTCTTTCACATCTGGCAATAATTTATCTTCTTCCTCTTCATCAGTTCTATATACACTTAAAAAGCCTGAAAATTTTAATATACTACCACTCGACTTAAATATATAATTTTCAGATTCAAACTCAATGCTCATAATATCATAAATAGCATCTGCCATTTGGCTTGCTACAAATCTCTCCCATATTAATTTGTATAATTTATATTGATCATTTGTTAAGGAATTTTTTATTCTATCTGGAGTTCTTTCAACGGATGTAGGTCTTATCGCCTCGTGGGCATCTTGAGCTCCACTTTTTGATTTATACATCCTTTCAGTTGAAGGCACAAATTCAGTGCCATAATTATCCTTTATAAAATCACGGGTTGTCTTCTTTGCTTCATCTGAGATTCTTACTGAATCAGTTCTCATGTAAGTAATAAGACCAACCGATCCTTCACCCTTTATCTCTATACCTTCATAAAGCTGTTGAGCAATTTGCATCGTTTTTTTAGTTGAAAAATTTAACTTTTTATATGCCTCCTGTTGCAATGTCGACGTTGTGAAGGGTGGAAATGGGTTTTTTCTTCTCTCTTGTTTTTTAACCTCATTTACATAAAAAATCTTGCCAGTCAACCTTTTTATTATTTCATCAGCCTGCTCTTTATTAGTGATTTTTAGTTTTTCATCTCCAAAGGATACCAACTTAGCATCTAAAACTCTATCTCCATTTTTTAAAGTAGCCGTTATTGTCCAATATTCTTCTTGAACAAATTCCCTTATTTCCTTTTCTCTATCACAAATCAATCTAACAGCAACCGATTGAACTCTTCCTGCGCTAAGTCCCCATTTAATTTTCTTCCATAATACTGGACTAATCTCATAGCCAACAAGCCTATCCAAAATTCTTCTTGCTTGTTGTGCATTGACTAAATTCATATTTATATCCCTTGGATTTTTTATCGCATTCACCACTGCCTTTTTTGTTATTTCATGAAATTCAACTCTACATTTTTCAGAAATATCTAAACCTAATATATATGCAAGATGCCATGAAATAGCTTCCCCTTCTCTATCCGGGTCCGTAGCTATGTATACCTTCGAGGCTTTTTTTGCTTCTTTCTTTAATTCATCAATTAGATCTCCTTTACCCCTTATAGTTATATACTTAGGCTCATAATTATTTTCTATATCAACACCAAGTTGGCTTTTAGGTAAATCTCTAATATGCCCCATCGATGCTTTTACTTTAAAATTTTTACCTAAAAATTTACTAATCGTCTTTGCTTTAGCTGGTGATTCAACAATAACCAAAGACTGCGACATTTTATCCCCTCCAGCTTTACATAAGTATTAGTATTATAACAAAATCTTCTAAAAAATTCTATACTTAATTAATCATTTAAAGTAATATAATTTCCAAATGTTCTTCTAATTATTCCATTGCATTCAAGTTTACCTATCGTTTTCAGAACCTCATTTGCTTCCATATCGATTCTTTCCAATAGCTCTTCTATAGTAATTGCTCCTATTTTTAATATATTTATTATTGTTAACTCCAATTCATTATACCCAAAATATAAGTTATTTTTCAAGCTTATTCCATATTCTGAAAGTATGTCTTCAATATTAGATACTAATTTTGCTCCATCTTTTATCAAATTGTTAGTGCCAACACTATTAATGCTAAATATATTCCCTGGAACTGCAAACACATCTTTACCCTGCTCCAATGCTAATCTAGCTGTTATAAGAGATCCGCTTCTATCTGTTGCTTCAACAACTAATACAAAATCTGCAAGACCACTTATTATTCTGTTTCTCCTTGGGAAATTTTGAGGAAAAGGTTTTTCATCCGGTAAAAATTCTGTCAACACTGCCCCTTTAATAGCAATTCTATTAATAACTTCTTTATTTGAAATGGGATAAATAAATTTAAATCCACTTCCTAAAACTCCTACAGTTACTCCATCAGCATCTAAGCATCCTAAGTGAGCTGCCGTGTCTATTCCTTTCGCTAGTCCGCTGATAATTTTTATTCCGTATCTACTGATATCCCTAGAAAATTTATAGGCTATTGTTAAACCATAATTAGTAGCCTTCCTTGAACCTACTATTGCCAAAGTATTAGCATAGTCTATTATATTACCTTTAATAAATATTCCTGCTGGAGGGTCATATATATTTTTAAGTTTGATCGGATATTCATCATCGTTAAAAAGAACTAAAGTTAATTCATTGTCTAATAAAAAATCAACTTGATTATATATTTCTTTTTCTCTCTTTTTTACATTTAAAACTTCATCAGCTTCATAAATATTTAAACCTAAATCCATCCAATCCTTTCTATTCATCTTATATATTCCATCTAAATCCATTCCCATGGTCAGTAATTTTATCTTCAGCTCATCCTTTATGGGTAAATTCATGAACCATAATTTTAGAAACTTTTCTTTATCCATTCTTCTCACCTTATTTGTATATCTTATTATCTAAAATACGATACTGAACTGCTTCTAATACATGATCTTCATTTATTATTTCACTCCCATCCATATCTGCAATAGTTCTTGAAATCTTTATTATTTTTGTATAACCCCTTGAACTTAGTTTCAAGTTTTTATAAGCGTTCTCAAGAACTTTACTTGCTGCTTTGCTAAAAACACAATATTTATTTATATGTTTATTCTTCATTTGTGCATTTGTATAAATTCCATCTTCTTTAAATCTTTCTATCTGAATTTTTCTTGCTTTGATAACTCTTTTTCTTATTTCTAATGATGATTCTTCAGTTTTTTTACCATGTAAATCCTCATAGTCTATCTGTTCTACAGAAATTTGTATATCTATTCTATCAAGTATAGGACCCGATATACGATTGAAATAATTTCTAATTTGGTTCTCTGAACAATGGCACTGTCTATACGGATATCCATAGTAACCACATGGACAGGGATTCATGCTTGCCACAAGCATTATTCTTGCTGGATAATTTATCTTTCCTTTAACTCTTGAAATCAAGACCGAGCCGTCTTCTAACGGCTGTCTTAATGACTCAATTACATCCCTTCTAAATTCAGGAAACTCATCTAAAAACAATACCCCATTATGGGCTAGCGAAACTTCACCTGGTGTTGGATTACCTCCTCCACCTATAAAGGACGCAAAGGAGACTGTATGATGTGGACTTCTAAAAGGTGGTGTTAATATTAGCTTTCCCTTTTCCTTCAAAAGTCCTGCAATACTATAAATTTTTGTAACTTCTATTGCTTCATCTATAGTAAGTTCAGGCAGAATAGTTGGAATCCTTTGAGCTATCATAGTTTTACCACTTCCTGGAGGACCAATCATGAGGACATTATGTCCTCCGCTGGCTGCGATTTCTACAGCCCTCTTAACAAATTTTTGTCCTTTAACTTCGCTAAAATCGAATTCATACTTTACTTCATCATAATTATTTTTTATTGGCATGTAGTTGTAATCTATATTATTGTTTAATATATCTACAACCTCATTTAAATTGCTAACAGGATATATTTTGATGTCCTCGATAAAATCAACTTCCCCCAAATTTTCTTGTGGTATAAAAATTTTTTTGAAGGTTTTTCTTGCCTCTAATACCATAGGCAAGACTCCCCTTACCCCTCTTATTTCACCGTTTAATGACAATTCTCCAATAAAAGCACATCCTAAAGTATTTTTATAATTTATTTCATTCATACAGCTCAAAATTCCAACAGCTATTGCAAGATCAAGATGTGTTCCTTCCTTCTTTAAATCTGCAGGTGCAAAATTAATTGTTATCCTTGCAGGTTCCATTTTAAAGCCTGAATTTTTTATAGCAGACTTTACCCTTTCTTTTGATTCTTTAACCACCGTATCAGGTAGCCCCACCATATTAATTGAAGGTAATCCTCCATTCAAATCCACCTCAACCTCAACTACAAATCCATCTATTCCCATTAATGACAAAGAAAACACCTTGCTAATCATTTTTTCACCTCTAGCTACATTTTTTTCTAAAAACAATTATTTCCTATATTATTATTTTTAAACATAAAAAAATGATCCTAGTAAAAATTAGGATCATTTTCATTCAAAGGCGTTTTGAATTAAATATATTGATTTTACATTTTCATTTTCATCCAGCATTATTTCAACTACATCAAATCTAATGAAGGCATCCTTTATTCTTTTTTTAGCTAAATATAGATTTGCTAAATTCCTAATTCTTTGTTGTTTATAATAATCTACTGCCTCCCTAGGATATCCAAGATTTAAGCTTTTACGCAATTTTACTTCAATAAATACAAGATACCTTCCATCCCTTGCAATTATATCTATTTCGCCAAACTTTGTTCTAAAATTTTTTTGTATAATTAGATACCCTTTATTAATTAAATACTTTGAAGCAATTTCCTCACCTAAATTTCCAAGCTTTTTTTTTATTAAACATAAGATCACCCGATAATATTTCTTATAAAAGTCCTTCTATGTATCTCACAAGGACCATATTTTTTTATCGCTTCAATATGTTCTTTTGTGCCATATCCTTTGTTTTGCGCAAAATTATAGAAAGGATACTGAATTGAGGCTTGTTGCATGTAAATATCCCTTTCTACTTTAGCTATAATCGATGCTGCCCCAATAGAAATTGATAAATCATCACCTTTTATAATCGATATTTGTGCTATATCTATATCGAGCTTTAGTGCATCTATCATAATAATATCTGGTTTTATTTTTAACCCTTCAATAGCTCTTAACATAGCTAATTTTGTCGCTTCAAGTATATTAAATTCATCTATTTCTTCAACTGTAGCATATCCTAAGGAATAGGCAAGTGCTTGTGTTTTTATTTTTTCATAGAGCTCTAATCTTTGTTTTTCAGTTAATTTTTTTGAATCCTTTATTCCCAGTATTGGATTTTCAAAGTCTAAAATAACAGCAGCAGCATAAACGGGCCCTGCTAGTGGTCCCCTTCCCACCTCATCAATGCCTGCTATAAATTTATAACTTTTAATTAATTCCTTTTCATACTTGCAACGCTTTTCATACTCTTTTTCTAATAATATCTTATTATTTATATTCCTTTCATATTTGTCTAAAATTTTGTATATACTCTTTTTCCTTTCATTTTCCATAATTTTGTTTTTTATACAGTAAAACTCATCTAAACTTTTGCATTCTTTAAGCATGTCCTCTATTTCCTTTATATTATTCATTTGCTTCAACTCCATCCATCAAATCCATTGGTAATTCAAGAGAAATTCTTCCTAGTTTCGCAGCTCTAAAATCTTCTAATATTATATTAGCAGTTCTATAAAGATCAACCTCCCCCCCCGAAACAACGCATCCTCTTTTTTTACCTATTTCAGTTAACAAGACATGGGCATCATCCAGAACATTAACCTTATATCTTTCCTCTAAGGCCTTTGGGGAAATTTGCTTTATTTCATTTAAAAATTTAACACTCAATTCAACAACATCAAGTATCTCTTCTTTAATGGATTTTACATATGCTAAATGTAAGGCAACTTTTTCGTCATCAAATTTAGGCCATAATATTCCTGGAGTATCCAAAAGTTCAAATTCTTTATTAACTTTAATCCATTGTTTGTTTTTTGTTATACCCGGTCTATCGCCAGTTTGAGCTGAGGATTTCTTTGCAATTTTATTTATAAATGTAGATTTTCCAACATTAGGTATACCAAGAACTAGTGCCCTTATAGGTCTACCGATTATTCCCTTTTGTTGTTTTTTTTCTATTTTATCTTTTAATATTTCTTTGATTAGTGGATATATTTTATTAATATTTTTACCTGAAATACAATCTATGTCAAGTGCCGAAATTCCGTTATTCTTGTAGTATGTAATCCATTCCTTCGTAATCAAAGGATCTGCAAGCTCTGATTTATTTAATAAAACAATCTTAGGTTTATTTTTTATTATCGAATCTACATCGGGATTTTTACTGCTTATAGGAATCCTTGCATCTAACAGTTCTAAAACAACATCGATAAGCTTTAATGAATCTGCAATTAGCTTTTTAGTTTTTACCATATGTCCAGGATACCATTGTATATTCATTTCTATGCCTCCTCGTATAATATGATTTATAGAGAATTTCTAGTTCAAGTTTAAGGCCTTAAACGGGAAATATTTTAATCGTTAGTTTTGTTGTTCTTTGATAATTTAATAATATTTTAGTTCAACAAGCAAAGCTACACCAACCAACTTTTTCATGTTTATTTAGCCCCTTATTAACTTTGGGTGTATCTTCTGGTATCATTGTTTTATAGCCTTAACAATGACGCGGAAGCTCTTGCTTCCTCCTGTAGAACCTCTTTGGTTACTACTTGTCTAAGACTGCACCCCTGGGACTGTTTGTTATCTTCTTACTCGTATGCTGTTCATTCTCCTATCTTTTCCTTACCTTCAGCAAAGTAAGGTGCATCCATTAGATAGGTAGGATTGTTCTGATAGGCGAGGTTGAGGATGCAGCAGCCTGTCAGGGATACACCGTTACATTGGGCTAAATATTCCATGAAAGGAGGTTTTTTGCGTGCCCAATACTTTAATCGTTGGTATCGATGTTAGTAGTCAATCACTTGTTGTTAGGTTTATGGACCAAGACGGTAATGGACCTTCCAAATCCTTTTCTACTTCTAACGACCTTGAAGGTGCTGATAAATTAATCTCTGATATTATTGCCTATGCTCTTAAAATAGAAGCTTCTTCCATTAAAATTGGCATGGAGTCTACTTCTAATTATGCATGGCATCTGCACCTTCATTTGGCTTCGTCTCCTGAACTTTTAAACTTTAATCCTCTGTTTTATGTGCTAAATCCAAGTGTTGTCAAAGGTTTTAAAAAGACATACACCCATTTGCCTAAAACAGATGATGTTGACGCCTTTGTTATTGCTGATTGTATTCGTTTCGGAAGAGTAAAACCTTCTAATCTCCCCGACTTCCGCTATGCGGCTCTTCAAAGACTTACAAGGTTTAGATACCATCTGATCCAAAACTTAACTAAAGAAAAGAATCGGGCTTTAAATCTTATCTATCTTAAGTTTTCTTCCTATGTTGCAGATAACCCCTTTAGCGATACCTTCGGCAAGGCATCTACATCTTTAATCGAAAGATTTACTCCTGATGAGATTGCCTCTATGCCTATTGAGAATATCGTCGATTTTATCTGCAGTGAAGGAAACAATAGGCTTAAAGATCCTATTGAAATAGCTAAAAAGCTTAAGTCTTTAGCTAATAGAGCCTATAGGTTAGATCCTAATTTAGCCGATTCTGTTGAGCTTACTTTAACTATGTCTTTAGAAAATATTAGATTCCTTGAAAATCAGCTTAAAAAGCTTGATAAAGAGATTGAAAAACAACTTAAAGCTTTTTCTCATACTCTCCAAACTGTCCCTGGTATTGGCCCTGTTATCGCCGCAGGGATTATTGCTGAAATTGGAGATATCCATAGATTTACTAATGAAGCTGCACTCGCCAAGTTTGCTGGTCTTGTTTGGAATAAGTATCAATCAGGCAATTTCAATGCTGAAGATACTTCCTTAGCCAAGTGTGGTAACTTCTACTTAAGGTATTATCTTGTAGAGGCTGCTAATCTACTTAGGATGCATGTAGATGAGTATACAGCCTTTTACTACAAGAAATACAAGGAGGTTAACAAGCATCAGCATAAAAGAGCCCTCATCCTCACGGCACGCAAAGCTGTTAGGCTGGTCTTTGCATTGCTGAGCAAAGGCCAAATCTATAGACCGGGAGGAGGGATAGCTAACACTTAAATGACCTAAAAAGAGTTAAATATTTTCCATTTATTACCTGTAGACCAAATGTTGTTTATGGGTTAGATTGTTATTGTCTTTTTTAGGTCGATTGAGTGCAGTTTTCTTCTTAATTTCCAATTTCACTACTTGACATTACACCGTATGTCTTAGGCTTATTTACTAATAATTATTCCCTTAAATAAAATATATAATTAAAAAAGAGACTGCTGAACAGTCTCTTTATTCGATAATTTCTTTAACTTTAGTTGCTGCTTTACCAACTTTCTTTCTGAGGTAATAAAGCTTAGCTCTTCTAACTTTACCTCTTCTTATAACTTCTATCTTGTCAATAATTGGTGAATGAACTGGGAAAGTTCTTTCAACACCTACACCGTAAGAAATTCTTCTTACAGTAAATGTTTCTCTTATGCTTCCATTTTGTCTCTTTAAAACGATTCCTTCAAAAACTTGAATTCTTTCTCTGCTACCTTCTTTTACCTTTACATGAACCCTTACTGTATCACCAACATTAAATTTTGGAAGGTCCTTCCTTAATTGTTCTTGCTCAATTGCTCTAATAATATCCACAGCATTTCCCTCCTTCCTTCCTAGACGTTCATAGACATATCTAGCGGAACGCCCGTTTTCACACAGGGTTTATTATAACATACATTGCTTATTTTGGCAATAATATTTTACATTTCTTTTTCCATTTCTATTTCTTTTTTTATCATATTAAGCATTCTTAAATCTTCCTTTGTCAATTCTGCTTTTTTCAGCAAATCTGGTCTTTTTATATACGTTAGCTTTAAAGATTGGTATCTTCTCCATTCATCAATATCCTTATGATTTCCAGACAATAGAACCTCCGGAACTTTCATACCTCTAAACTCCCTTGGCCTTGTATATTGGGGATATTCTAAAAGGCCATTATAAAAGGATTCATTTTCAAAGCTAACATTAGTCGATAGAACTCCCGGAACTAGCCTTGAGACAGAATCAATAATAATCATACTTGCTAGTTCTCCACCCGTTAAAACAAAATCACCTATTGATATCTCAAGATCTACAAGGGGCATTATTCTCTCGTCTATTCCTTCATAATGCCCACAAATTAACATAATATGTTTTCTGTTAAAAAGCTCCTTAGCAAGCTCTTGATCATATCTTTGACCACGGGGAGTTAGCAAAACCGTATATGGTTTATAACCATAAGTTTCTTTAATGTCGTCTACACAATTATATATCGGCTCTGCCTGCATTACCATCCCTGCCCCGCCACCATATGGGTAATCATCTACTTTTTTATGTTTGTTAGTGGTATAGTTTCGAATATTATAAAGATTAATTGTTATAAGTTTTTTCTCTTTTGCTCTGCCTATTATGCTATAGTTTAAAGAATCAAACATTTCAGGAAATAAAGTTAACACATCAAATATCATATTAATCCCTCTATAAGTTTTATTTTCATTAAAGAATTTTCGACATCTACATGCTTTACTACATCTTTAATAGCTGGGATTAAAATAATCTTTCCATTATCCATTTTAATCTCATATACATCGTTACTTCCTGTAGAAAATACTGATATAATCCTACCTATTTTTTCGTCAGTTTCTATGTTAACAACATCCATACCAATTAAGTCTGCAATAAAATATGTATCCTCAGGTAATTCTACAGCATTTTCTCTATCGATGTAAATATAGTCATTTTTGATTTTTTCAGCATCATTCATATTATCTATGCCTTCCAGTTTCAAAATAACAAGATTTTTAAAATATTTTACACCTTGAACATTAACTTTTTCATATAAATCTCCTCTTTTGAAAAAAACAAATTTAAGTTTATCAAACCTTTTAACATCATCCGTCAAGGGGTAAATTTTGACTTCGCCTTTAATTCCATGGGTATTTATAATCTTTCCAATCTTTAAATACTTAATCATAACATCACCCTTTTAATAATAGTCAAAAAGAGTTAGGATAGTCCTAACTCTTTATATTATTTCCACAACAACTCTTTTATTTACCTTTGTTGCTGCAGCTTTTACAACAGTTCTAATAGCCCTTGCTATTCTGCCTTGTTTTCCTATAACTTTTCCCATATCTTCTGGTGCAACCTTAAGCTCAATTATTACTGATTGCTCACCTGAGATTTCATTTACAACAACGGCATCAGGATTGTCTACAAGAGCTTTAGCTATAACTTCAACAAGCTCCTTCATGTCAAGCACCCCTTTATTATATGATGCCTGCCTTCTTTAAAAGGCTTCTTACTGTATCTGTTGGTTGTGCACCATTTGAAAGCCACTTTTTAGCTTTTTCTGCATCGATTTTAATATCTGCAGGTTCTGTTGTAGGATTATAATATCCTATTTCTTCTATAAATCTACCATCTCTTGGTGATCTTGAATCAGCTACTACAATTCTGTAGAATGGAGCTTTCTTTGCACCCATTCTTCTAAGTCTCATCTTAACTGCCATAATTTCACCTCCTTAAAATATTGCATTATTTATTTAAAGAAAGGAAATTTAAATTTTCCTTTTTTCACGTGTTTTTGCATATCAGAAAACTGCTTCATCATCTTTCTCGCCTGTTCAAAATTATTTAACAACTTATTTACATCTTGAATAGTAGTTCCAGAACCTTTTGCTATTCTTTTTTTGCGACTAGAGTTTATTATTGAAGGATTCCTTCTTTCTTCTTTAGTCATAGATTTTATTATCGCCTCAATTTTTGCCATTTCCTTTTCATTTTCTTCAAAATCTATATCATCAAGCTTACTAGTGTCCAATCCAGGAATCATCTTAATTAAATCCTTTAAAGGACCTAATTTCTTCATTTGCTGCATCTGATCTAAAAAATCTTCCAAAGTAAATTCCTGTCTTTCTAATTTTTGCTGCATTTCTAGCGCTTTCTTCTCATCGATAGTCTGCTGGGCTTTTTCTATTAAACTTAATATATCGCCCATTCCTAATATTCTTGATGCCATTCTATCAGGATAAAAAATTTCCAAATCCGACAACTTTTCACCGACACCGGCATACTTTATAGGCTTCCCTGTTACAGCTTTAACTGATAATGCTGCTCCACCTCTGGTATCTCCATCTAGCTTAGTTAATATAACACCTGTTATATCTAATCTATCATTAAAACTTTGAGCCACATTAACTGCATCTTGGCCTGTCATAGCATCAACAACCAATAGAATCTCATCTGGATTAACCTCTTTTTTAATACCTTCAAGTTCAAGCATCAACTCTTCATCAATGTGAAGTCTACCTGCAGTATCTATTATAACTATATCCTTTGCATTCTTTTTTGCATATTCTAAAGATGCCTTTGCTATATCAACAGGGTTAACCTTATCGCCTAATGTAAAAACAGGAATATCAATTTGTCCGCCAAGAATTTGAAGCTGCTTAATAGCAGCAGGTCTGTATATATCAGCAGCAACTAATAAGGGATGTTTGTTGTTCTTTTTCAAATGAAGAGCAAGCTTAGCTGCCATAGTAGTTTTTCCTGCCCCTTGTAGGCCAACAAGCATTATTACTGTAGGAGGTTTAGGTGATATATTGATTTTACTTTCAGTTCCTCCCATTAATTTAATCATTTCTTCATGAACAATCTTTATAACCTGCTGGGCAGGGGTTAGGCTTTCCATTACCTCTTGGCCAATTGCTCTTTCTGTTACAACACTTATAAAATCTTTAACCACTTTATAATTTACATCTGCTTCAAGAAGGGCTAGCTTAACCTCACGCATCGCATCTTTAACATCTTTTTCACTAAGTTTACCCTTACCTCTTAATTTTTTAAACGTTTCCTGTAATTTATGGGTTAAACCCTCAAATGCCATAAAAAGCCCTCCTAATTAGGAATCAATCAACTCTTCTATTAGCTCAATTATAGGTTGTAAATTTTTATCCTTCTTTTCTAATAGTAAATTTTTGATAACTACAAGCTTTTGCTTTTGTCTTAAAAATTTGTCTACTAGTCCTAATTCTTTCTCATAGTCTAAAAGAGTCTTTTCGCTTCTTTTTATTATGTCATGGACTGCTTGTCTTGAAATATTCATTACTTCTGATATTTCACTCAATGACATATCCTCTTCGTAATGATAGGACATTATCATTCTTTGCTTTTCTGTTAATAAATTCCCATAAAAATCCATAAGCATAGTTATATAGCTTAATTTATCCATAGTTATCATCCTCTATTATACTAACAGAAACTTTTAAAGGTGTCAAGTATTTTTACTTAACACTATCAAATAATGCCTTTACAAACATTTCAGGATTAAATTCTTGTAAGTCTTCTATTCCTTCTCCAACCCCTATCATTTTAACAGGAACATTCAATTCATTGCTTATTCCAATAACTATTCCTCCTTTAGCTGTCCCATCAAGTTTTGTCAATATTATCCCATTTACATTGCTTACATCCATAAACTCCTTAGCCTGCAAAAGAGCATTTTGCCCTGTGGTAGCATCAAGAACAAGCAAAGTTTCTCTAAAAAAGTTTTCACCTTCCCTTTCTATTACTTTATTAATCTTTCTAAGTTCCTCCATCAGATTCTTTTTATTGTGAAGTCTTCCAGCAGTATCACATATTAAAATATCAGCTTTCCTTGCCTTCGCTGCTTGAAGAGCATCAAAAACTACTGCTGCTGGATCCGAACCTTCTTGATGCTTAATAACGTCAACTCCAACCCTTTGTCCCCAGACTTCTAGCTGGTCAATAGCAGCTGCTCTAAATGTATCAGCTGCAGCCAATAAAACTTTATTGCCTTTACTTTTGAAAAAATAAGCTAATTTGCCTATGCTTGTAGTTTTTCCAACACCATTGACACCAACGACCATAAAGACAGCAGGAAATTTAGGTGGAATAATTTTTAAATTTTTATCCCTCTGCATTATATCCATCAATATTTTTTTAAGTTCTTCCTTTGCACCCTCCGGATCAGAAATTCGTTTATCCTTTATATTTTTTCTTAGCATTTCTATAATATCTTGTGTAGTTTTTACTCCGACATCAGACATGATTAAAGCTTCTTCAAGTTCATCATAAAATTCTTCGTCTAAACTAGAATTTAAGGAAAATATCTCATCTACCTTTTGAACTAAATTATCCCTTGTCTTTACTAAACCTTCTTTAAGTTTTTCAAACCAGCCCATAATTACTCCTCCTTCAATTTTAATGAAAGCAACTTTGATACTCCCTTTTCCTCCATAGTAACTCCATATAGTGCATCAGCTGCACTCATAGATCCCTTTCTATGAGTTATCAGTATAAACTGGGTTTTATTAGCATACTTTTTTAGATAGTTAGCAAATCTTAATACGTTTGCATCATCAAGTGCAGCTTCAATTTCATCCAATATACAAAATGGAGTAGGCTTGAATTTTAATAACGAAAAAATCAATGCTATTGCAGATAATCCCTTTTCTCCTCCTGATAGCAAAGATATGTTTTGTAATTTTTTCCCAGGAGGTTGAACTATTATTTCAATTCCTGATTCTAATACATCACCATCATCTATTCTCAAATCAGCATATCCACCACCAAATAATTCCTTGAAGGTTTCATTAAAATATTTCCTTATTATAGAAAAATTAGTTTGAAACTGCCTTTGCATTTTTTCAGTCATATCTTTAATGACTTCTAACAGCGACTCCTCTGCTTCTATTAAATCCTTTTTTTGTTCTGATAAGAAAATATACCTTTCTTTAATTTTATTTAATTCCTCAATTGCACCAATATTGACTTCACCTAATTCCTTTATTTGAGACTTTAACGAGTTTATCTTTTTATTTGCATCTGAGTTATTAAAGTTTTCATTTTTATACTTTTGTGCCTGTGGAATCGTCAATTCATATTCATCCCATATCCTTTGATTTAATAACTCTATTTCTGATTCCTGCTTTGATTGGGTCATTTCAAGCTTATGAACTATACTTGTAAGCTCTGCAATTTCCCTATTATTTTTTGTAAATTCTTCCTCTAAAATGTTTATTTCTTGCGTCATTAAATTTTTGCAATTAAAAAGCTCATCTTCTTTCTTTTTGTTTTCTTCTAAATCATTATTTAGCTTATTTAACTTTTGGCTTTGATTTATTATTTGACTATTTAAATCATTTATCTTGTCTTCAATTTCTATAATTTTCCCATCTATTTTTTCCTCATTCTCTTTAAATTCCTTTAAATCCATATTAAGTTCTTCAATTTTTATTGTTAACGAATCAATCTCCTTTTTGATCTCTGCATATATTACCTTTTCAGATGTTAATTTAGTATTAATAGCTTCTTTTGATTTCTCAAACTCCACATAATTTTTATTTAATTCTTCCAATTCCTTTTCCAAACTTATTTTTATTTCATTGTTTTTATTTATTTCCTCCAAATATTCATTTTCGTTTTGCTTTATTTTGGCTAGTTGATTATTGATTTGTTCTAACTCAACATTTATATCTTCAATGTCTTTATTTAGCTCTAATATTTTCTCCTTTAAATTTTTAATATCAATTTCTTGTGTTGAAGCGTTAATTTTTAAAATATTTATGTTTGAAGATTTTTTTTCTATACTTCTATTTAAGTTATCTCTGCTGATTTCTTTTGATTTTATTAGTGCCATTAAATTGTTTAATTCTTGATTGAGGTCTTCAATTTTATTCTTTAAACTATGAATTTCATTCTTTCTCTTAAAAATTCCAAGGTTTTTATTAGTTGTTCCACCGGTTAAAGAACCACCAGGATTTATTATTTCGCCATCTAATGTTACTATCTTATAATTAAAATCAGTTTTCTTTGCAAGGATGATGGCGTTATCTATATTATCACAAATCAATGTCCTTCCTAATAGATTTGTGATAATATTCTTATAAATAACATCAAATTTAATAATTTTAGATGCTATTCCTATAAATCCTTTTGTTCCTTTAAAATTGCCTTCGTCAACCTCATCTCTACCTTTTACCGTCGTAATTGGCAAAAATGTCGCCCTTCCTAATCTTTCCCTTTTAAGGTATTCTATCATTTCTTTTGCTAGTGTTTCATCTTTAACTACAATATTTTGAAAGGAAGAACCTAATGCTGCTTCTAATGATATTTCAAAACCATTGGGAACCTCTATTATATCTGATACTGTTCCATAAAATCCTTCATTATTTTTATATTTATGAAGAAGGAACTTTACAGCTTTATTATACCCTTCGAGATCCTTTTCCATTTCTATTAGCATATTCAATTTAGTTTCACTTGATTTAATGTTCTGATGAAGTGCATTAATTTGCATATTTATTTGCTTTATTTCGCTCTCAATTTTAATTAGTTGTGATTCCAAATCATTTAATTCCTTAAGGTTTTCTTCTATCTTTAGCTTAATGTCTTCATATTCTTTTTGTTTATTTCTAAGTTCATTCTCTAACTCATTTATCTTTTCTTCCTTCACGCTTTTTGTTTGAATTAAATTGGCATATTGCTTATTAAAATTATCCTTTATAAAACTTAGAGAATTCATTTTATTGTTGAGCTCAGAAATTCTATTTAAAACTTCTATAAGTTCATTCCTTTTGTTTTCAATTATCTTTTCATTTGCTTTATTTTCTTTAACATGATCATTTAACTGATTTTCAATATCTTCGATTAATTTTTTTTGAAGTTTTAATTTTTCATCCATCCTTTGTTTTTCTGCAATTAATTTCTGTAATTTATCATATTTTTCAGATAAAATCCGATTATTATTTTCTTTTTCATTTAATAATCTTTGCTTTTCATTATTCTGATTTTCTTTTCTTTCTTTTAAAATTTCTATCTCTGATTTTGTCCTTTGAACTGACATTTCTAATTCATAACTAATATTACTTGATTTATCATAATCATCCTGAATTATTGTTAATTGATGTTTTTTTTCAGCAATAATTGTTTCAAGTTCTTCTTTTTTATTTTCTAATAAATTTAATTTGTTGATATTTTCTTCTATATCCTTTAAAGTAATATCAAGCTTTTGTTTTATAAGGCTATAATTATGCAAAATAGAATTTATTTCGATCATTTTTAATTCATCCTTTAGCTTTAAAAACTTTTCCGCTTTTTTAGCTTGAGTCTCTAAAGGACCAATTTGGGATTCTAATTCTGTTAAAATATCATTAATTCTTACTAGATTTTGCCTTGTATTTTCTAATTTTCTTTCTGCTTCTGCTTTCCTTGTTTTGAATTTAGTTATACCAGTTGCTTCCTCAAAAACCAATCTTCTCTCATCTGGTTTTGAGCTTAAAATCTCTTCTACTTTGCCTTGCCCAATAATAGAGTAGCCATCAACCCCTATCCCCGTATCCATAAGAAGTTCATAAATATCTTTAAGCCTACATACGGTGTTATTTAAAAGATATTCGCTTTCACCAGATCTATATAGCCTTCTCGTTATCTTAACTTCATTGTATTCAATTGGTAATATATTATCTGAGTTATCAATAATTAAAGATACCTCTGCAAAGCTTAAGGGTTTCCTGTTCTCAGTTCCTGCAAAAATTACATCTTCCATCTTTGATCCTCTTAGGGTCTTGGCACTTTGTTCACCTAATACCCACCTTATTGCATCGCAAATATTGCTCTTTCCGCTTCCGTTAGGACCAACGATGGCTGTTATGCCTTTTGTAAATTCAACTTCAACTTTATCTGCAAAGGATTTAAAACCCTTTATTTCTACACTCTTTAAATACAAAGCCCATCACCTCATGTATATTTTAAAGGGATTTATCCTAAAGGATAAATCCCATAAATGCCATACAGCTAATTTTAAATATCAGCTTCAACTCACACTAGTATAGTATAGCATTCTTAGCAAAACAAATCAATCTTTTAATAGAGGAAAATAAATAGACCTGCAACGCAGGTCTTATCTTGGTTGAACGATAAATTTTATTGCTGTTCTTTCTTCTCCTTCAATCTCTATTTCTGAAAAGGCTGGAATTACAACAAGATCTATTCCATTTGGTGCTACATATCCCCTTGTAATGGCTATAGCCTTTACAGCTTGATTAACAGCTCCGGCACCTACAGCTTGAATTTCTGCTGTAGATCTTTCCCTTAATACAGCAGCAAGTGCTCCAGCAACAGCTTTAGGTTGTGATTGAGCTGATACTTTTAAAATTTCCATGATGATTCCCCCTTTTTTCTTAATTATTGTTATATATTCTATAAAAATACATCAAATCCTTCTTAAATTAGCAAATTTTGCAAAATCTTTTATTGACATTTTTCTACTTAAAGTATCAGCCTCAATAACAACCTCAAGACTGCTTAAATTATCATTAATAAACACCTTTATGGATTTGTCATTATATTCATTTACTAGAAGATTAAAGTAATATTTTCTATTTGTATATAATTTAGAAATAGTTTTGTTATTTATAAATATTCTAATTTCCTTATACTCCTTAAAGTATTCATTAAAAATATATCGTATCATATCGCATATAATAGAGCCTTCAACCAATTCTCTAAATGCGGGATGAAAAGGCCCTGCTACCACATCTCTTCCTAACGCTATTCCTTCGCTTGCCTGCAGTCCAACCCGAATAATGTTTATGTCGTTCTTAATAAATATAAGATACACTTTTTTTGTAATATTCACAGCATCCTCCAATGAAAGAGGAATATATGATCCTTCTTTAAACATCTTTTCCATTTCAGTATCCTTGATTACTAATGCCGGATAAATTCTAACAAAATCTGGTTTTAAATTTACTATTTCATTAGCCGTTTTAATATCTTTTTCTTCATCATCCTTAGGAAGTCCTATCATCATCTGTAGACCAAGTTCAAAGTCAAATTCCTTTATTAATTCAACTGCTCTATAAACGTCTTCTACAGTATGTCCTCTCTCTGCCGCCCTAAGAACCTCATCATCCATAGATTGAATTCCTAATTCAATTGTTTTAACTCCAAATGCTTTTAAATTATTTAATATAGTATCATTTATATAGTCGGGCCTTGTTGATAATCTTATTGAATCTATTTTCCCATCATCGACAAGTTTTTTTGCTGCACTTAATAACTCCTTCTGATAATCAAAGGGAATACCAGTAAAACTTCCACCAAAAAAAGATATTTCAACAAAGGAATTTTTCTTATCGATGGTGCTCAAAACTTCCTCTGCCCTATTAATCACATAATCATAATCAACATAATCGTTTCTTCCCGTTATTTTTTTTTGATTACAAAACACACAATCATGTGGACATCCAATATGGGGAACAAAAATTGGGACAATATAATGCTTTTTACTCATTAACATCTACTCCCAACTTAATGAGGGCATTTTTAGCTGCCATCTGTTCAGCCTCCTTCTTGCTTTTGCCAACCCCTAAACCGTATTTTATATTATCTAAATAAACTTCTATTTCAAACGTCTTATCGTGATCAGGCCCCCATTGATTTGCAACTTCATATTTTATGGTCGATAATAAATTTCTTTGCACATATTCCTGAAGCCTAGACTTAAAATCTATATATTCCCTTCCTCTCGCAACGTTTTGTATTTTTTGCTTTAATTTATTTAAAACAAAATCTTTAGCTTTATTATATCCTTGATCTAGATATATAGCCGCAATAACTGCTTCAGTGGCATCCGCCAACAGAGAGTCTTTATTTCGACCACCAGTTAATTCTTCACCTTTACCTATACGTAAATACTTTTCAAGCTTTATTGCCCTTGCTAGTTCCGCTAGTGAGGACTCACAAACTACGCTTGCCCTTATTCTACTTAACTTACCCTCTTGCCTGTCTTTATACTTTTTAAATATATACTCACTAACTATTAAGCCCAATACAGAGTCTCCTAAAAATTCTAATCGTTCATTATGGTCGTTATATTTTAATCCATTTTCATTAGCATAGGAACTATGAGTAAGTGCCTTATTCAATAATTCTTTGTCATGAAAATTTACTTCAATTATTTTTTCAAATTCCTCAAGATGTTTTCGTCTTATACTATCCATAAGAACCTCCATAAAATTTAAAGCCCCGAATAATCGGGACTATTATATGTCGGTATGTTCCTTTATGTAATCTACAACATCACCTACTGTTTGTAACTTTTCAGCATCCTCATCTGGAATTTCTAAATCAAAATCTTCCTCAAGAGCCATAATAAGCTCTACTATGTCTAATGAATCAGCACCTAAATCATCAATAAAATGTGAATCCATAGTTATATCGTCTGGATCTACTCCTAATATGTCTGAAATTCTTTCTTTTATTTTTTCGAATATCATTATATTCACCTCCCTTCAAAGGATTCATCTATATAATATTATATAAAGCATAAAAGCGTCAATAAATTTATTAATTTTTTTCTTACTTATTTATTTATTACTAATTTTATAAAAATATTCATATTAGACTATCAACTTCTTTATTTTTTTCAATTTCTTCTCTAATGAGTTCAATAACATTACCCTTTACACAATTTATAGATTGCCTTACAGCATTTTTAATTGCCTTTGCATTTGAACTACCATGAGCCTTTATTACAACTTTGTTTACTCCAAGAAGAATTGCTCCTCCATATTCAGTATAATCAAAATCTCTTTTAAATTTTTTAAATACGGGTTTTAAAATCGCTCCACCAATTTTATAAATTAACGAAGAATATATTTCCCTTTTTAGAATATCAAAAATTGTCTGGGCTACTCCTTCGTAAAGTTTCAAAATAACATTTCCCACAAAACCGTCTGATAAAACAACATCACATTCGCCTTTTGGAATTTCCCTTGGCTCAATATTGCCAATAAAATTTATATTGCTATTTTTTAACATATTAAAGCTTTGCTTTATAAATTCTGTTCCCTTTTCCTCTTCTGTTCCAATATTTACAAGACCAACCTTTGGATTTTCCTTTCCTAAAACCTTCTTTGAATAAATACTTCCCATAATACCAAACTGCAATATATTCTTAGGTTTGCATTCAGCATTTGCACCCGAATCCAAGAGCATAAAATGTCCATTCTCCCCGGGGATTACTGGAGCTAAACAGGGTCTATCTATACCATCTATCCTGCCTACTATAAATAAACCTCCAGCAAGAAGAGCTCCTGTGCTGCCGGCTGATATAAAAGCATCAGCCTTACCCTCCTTTAAATATTTTAACCCTACAACCATAGAAGAATCTTTTTTTCTTCTTATAGCTAATGTTGGAGATTCATCGTTAGTTATGATTTCTGTGGTATGAATTATTTGTAATCGATTCATTATATTTTTATATTCCTCACTAATCTCTTTTTTTATTCTTTCTTCATCCCCTACTAAAATTATCTCTACATCATATTCCTTCACTGCCATTAAAGCACCCTTGACAATCTCTGAAGGTGCATTATCTCCGCCCATACAATCTATAACAACCCTCATAAACAAACCTCCTATTTTATTTTAAAAGACAAAAGCACACCTTGCGGTGTGCTAAAGCTCAATTACTTTTCTACTACAACTTTATCCTTGTAATAACCACAGCTTGGACAAACCCTATGAGCCAACTTCATTTCATGGCATTGTGGGCATTCTACCATACCTGGCATAGCTAATTTCCAAGTTTGTGCTCTTCTTTTATCTCTTCTTGCTTTTGAATGTCTTCTGGCTGGATTACCCATATTTGCACCTCCTCAATCACCTTTAAAGAACTGTTTTAATGCCTCAAGTCTAGGATCAATAACATCCTTTAAACATTCACATTGGCCTTCATTTAAATTTTTACCACAAACCGGGCAAAGGCCTTTGCAATCATCACTACATAAAATCTTTACTGGATAGGACAGAATAATATTGTCAATTATCATATCTTCTAGATTTATTCTGTCCTCTGTAATCATATATATATCTTCCCCCTGCTTTTTTGAAAATTTTTCTTCAAAATCTATCGTCAGAGGGTAGTCAACAGATGCTAAACATCTTGAACAAAAAGATTTTATTTTTGTTTCAATAGTTCCCTTTAATAAAATATCTTCCCCATCTAAAGTGGCAGTCCCTTTAATTTTTAACTTATCTGCCAATTCTACAACAAAATCATCACGTTGTAGCTTGCTAATATCCAGCTCTAAGTCAAAGCTCATTTCATTTGTCTTTTTTTTAATTAAATCAAAAACATTTAAAATCATACGCTCACCTCAAACAGCGCTACAATTCATTATATAGGCTTATATAAAATATGTCAAGGCATGAAGTTTAATTATTTTAGATTTACTACTATTTCCTTTGTATCCCTTGCTATCATAAGCTCTTCATTTGTTGGAATTAAGAACACCTTAACCTTTGAATCTGGCGTAGAAACCTCAGTTAATTTACCTCTTACTTTATTTTTCTCTTCATCTATCTTAACTCCTAAGAATTCTAGACCTTGGCATACAAAATATCTACATTCTGGTGAATTTTCTCCAAGACCTGCAGTAAATACTATCGCATCTACTCCGCCCATTGCAGCTGCATATGCTCCTATGTATTTCTTAACTCTATAATAGAACATATCAAGGGCTAATTGTGCTCTTTCGTTTCCTTTTGCAGCAGCATCTTCTATATCTCTAAAATCGCTGCTTACTCCAGAAATTCCCAAAACACCTGATTTTTTGTTCATAAGGTTATTAACATCCTTTGATGACATATTTTCAGTTTCTTCTAAGAAAGTAACTATTGCAGGATCGATATCTCCACATCTTGTTCCCATTATAAGTCCTTCAAGTGGAGTAAAGCCCATAGAAGTATCAACAGATTTACCACCATTTATAGCTGCAACAGATGCTCCATTTCCTAAATGGCAAGTAATGATCTTGCAATCCTTTATATCCTTTCCTAAAAGATCTGCAGCTATTTTACTTACATATCTATGGGATGTTCCATGGAAGCCATATCTTCTGATGCCGTGCTTTTCATATAGTTCATATGGAAGAGCATACATATAAGCATGCTTTGGCATGGTTTGATGGAATGCCGTATCAAATACAGCTACCATTGGTGTATTTGGCATAAGCTCTTTACAAGCATAAATACCTGTTAAATTCGGAGGGTTATGTAATGGAGCTAAATGTGAAACCTCTTCTAATGTTTTTAAAACTTCCTCATCTATTAAAACAGAGCTTGCATACTTTTCTCCACCATGAACTACTCTATGGCCTACTGCTGATATTTCATTCATATCTTTAATTACGCCATATTCTGGATGTGTAAGTGCTTCTAAAACCAATTTAATTGCTGTTTTGTGATCAGGCATTGGATGTTCAATTACAACTTTATCTTTACCCTCTGGTCTGTGCCCTAATGCTGAACCTTCAAGTCCTATTCTTTCAGCTAACCCCTTTGCTAAAACTGTTTCATTCTCCATGTTGATTAATTGATACTTTAATGATGAGCTTCCACAATTAATTACCAAAATATTCATGTGTATTACCCCTTTCCTACAGTTTATTGTGCTTGGACAGCCGTTATAGCAACAACATTAACTATATCTTCAACGCTGCAACCCCTTGACAAATCGTTTACAGGAGCAGCAAATCCTTGACAAATTGGTCCTATTGCTTCAGCATTAGCTAATCTTTGAACTAACTTGTATCCTATATTTCCTGATTGCAAATCTGGGAAAATTAAAACATTAGCCTTTCCTGCCACTTGACTTCCTGGTGCCTTAAGTTCCGCAACCTTTGGAACTATTGCAGCATCAAGCTGTAATTCACCATCTATCATTAAATCTGGAGCCATTTCCTTTGCTATTCTTGTAGCTTCTATTACCTTATCAACAAGCTCATGTTTTGCACTTCCCTTTGTTGAGAAAGAAAGCATTGCAACCCTAGGTTCCATACCACATAAATTCTTGGCATTCATCGCACTTGCAACAGCTATTGAAGCAAGTTCCTCTGCAGTTGGGTTAGGATTAACAGCACAATCTGCAAATATAAACAAGCCATTATCCCCATAATTGGGGTTTGGAACTTCCATTATAAAAAAGCTTGATGCAATTGAAACTCCTGGTGCTGTTTTAATTATTTGCATTGCTGGTCTTAAAAGGTCTCCTGTTGAATGTATAGCACCAGATACCATTCCGTCGGCATCCTTCATTTTAACCATCATAGTCCCAAAATACATTTCATCTTTAACCGTTTCAAGAGCCTTTTCTGGAGTCATTCCTTTATTCTTTCTTATTTCATACAACTGATTAGCATAAAATTCTAATTTTTCGCTCTTTTTAGGATTAATTATCTTTACTCCTTCAAGTGAAACACCATTTTCTTTAGCAATGCTCATTATTTTTTCTTCATCACCAAGCATAATTAAATTAGCTAAACCTTCTTTGACTATAATTTCTGCAGCTCTAATCGTTCTTATTTCTTCTCCTTCAGGCAAAACTATGGTCTTTTTATTAGCCCTTGCCTTTGCTTTAATTTCCTCCATTAAAGCCATGGTAAAACCCCTTTCTTTTGTTATTGTGTATTATGTTGCATTCTACATTTTATATTATATAATATTTATGTCAATAAACAAACAATAATATGTAAAAAAATATAATTTTATATAAAAAGGAGATGGAAAATGAAAGTAACAGGAATTATTGTCGAATATAATCCTTTACATAATGGCCATTTATATCACCTACAACAAACTAAACAAATTACAAATTGTGACTATGTTGTTGCCGTTATGAGCGGTAACTTTGTCCAAAGAGGTGAACCAGCAATAATAAACAAATGGGCTCGAGCAGAAGCTGCTTTAAATGCTGGTGTTGATCTTGTTATTGAGCTGCCTGTAATTTATAGCATTAGCAGCGCAGAAAATTTTGCTTATGGAGCTATATCAATTTTAAATAAGCTTAACATTATAGATTCCATATGTTTTGGCAGTGAATCTGGTGATATAGAACCTCTTTTTAAAATTGCACAAATTTTAGCTGAAGAACCAAAGGAATATAAAAACTTATTAAAAAAATTTTTAAAGCAAGGGCTTCCATACCCAAAGGCTCGTGAATTTGCTTTAAATAATTATTTTAAAGATGAAAATAATCTTCTCCAAACTTCAAATAACATTTTAGGTGTTGAATATCTTAAGGCTTTAATAAAACTTAATAGCAATATTAAACCTTATACAATAAAGAGAATAAAAAATAATTATAATGATATAAACATCACCTCAAACATCGCTAGCGCAACTTCTATACGCCATAATTTTGATAATTATGATCTTATAAAGACCACCATGCCTGAATTCTCCTTTGAAATTATTCAAAGGGAAAAACAACTAGGAAAGGGTCCTGTAAATCTTAATAATTTAGCAGACTTAATTTTCTATAAGATACGAAGTTTAACAGCTAATGAGCTAAGTAAAATTCACGATATATCAGAAGGTCTTGAAAACAAAATAAAATATGCTGCTGAAGAATCTTCTACGATTGAAGGTTTATTGAATTTAGCTTTGAGCAAAAGATTTACAAAAACAAGGCTTCAGAGAATTCTCTTATACATATTATTAGGTATTACAAAAGAAGTTTATTTGCAGAATATAAAAGAAATCAACTATATTAGAATATTAGCTGCTAATTCAAACGGCAGAAAACTTCTTAAGTATATAAAAGATAAAAAGTTAGTTGATATTCCTATTATAATAAATCCGTCTAAATATGATAAGGAGTTGTTGTCACTAGATATTAAAGCAACTGATATTTATGTTTTAGGATATAGTAACCCTAAATATAAAATAGCAGTCCAAGACCTAAAAAATAAACCAATGTTACTTTAAACATAGTATTAAATCTTATTGCATAAATATTAATTAAAGAAATTTCACGGTGTTTTATATTATGGTTACATTTCTTCAATTGATGATATTATTTTCAATTATTTTATTTTTAATGGGTCAAAATAAAAGGGCAGCAAAAGTTTTCGTAATATCAATACTGATTACCATGTTTCTGTTCCCCAAAAACTCCATTGAAGCAGCAAAAAACGGTTTTAACTTATGGATATATGTAGTAGCACCTTCCTTATTCCCTTTTTTTATCTTAAATGACATTGTAATTTCCTTAGAAATTCCAGATAATATATCAAAATTATTTAAACATTTTTTTAGGAAACTGCTAAATACATCTGGATATGGTGCGTATGTCTTTATTATGAGCATATTCACAGGATACCCAACTGGAGCAAAAATAGTTGCTCAGCTTATTAGCGAAAAAAAAATATCAAGTTATGAAGGTCAAAAAATATTGAATTTTGCAAGCACTTCAGGTCCCTTGTTTGTAATTGGTGCAGTTGGTATTGGAATGTTTAATAATATAAAAGTTGGGTATATTTTATTTGTTTCTCATATATTAGGTGCAATTATTAATGGTTTGATTTTAAATAACTTCTTCTATCCAAAATCAAATGTTGCTGAGTCATGTTGGTTAAATAAAGATAAAAATACAAACAAAAATTTTCTAACGAAGTCCATCCTCAATTCCTTAACAACTACTGGAATAATTGGAGGATATATTATTTTCTTTTCTGTCCTTATAGAACTTATTTATAAGCTCAATATTTTCAATAAAATTGAATGGCTCCTTGATTTATTTTTAAATAAATCATTATCTAAATCTATAATATTAGGACTTCAAGGAGCCGTAGAAATTACTAATGGATGTAATTTAATAAGCAAAGCAAACATTCCATTTTTTTTAAAAATCCTGATTTCAACCTTTATTATATCCTTCAGCGGAATTTCTATTATAATGCAGGTTTTTTCTATAACTTATGAATCAAAAATATCTATAAAAGCCTATGTAATCTCCAAAATATCGCATTCTACATTTTCTCTATTAGTTGCATTACTTATATTAAATTTTATTTCTATTGATAGTGAAACCTTTATGGTTGAACCCAATATTCCTTATTTTATAAATTTATTTCCTCTATTAGAGATTTTATTAACAATAATACTAATTTTAAATCTTATCTACTTTATAAAAGTTAATATTTTTGAAAGAAAATATTCAGACTGTTGAAAAAGTTGTTTTTTGATAAGCCCCGTGAAGGATTTCCCTGGCATTCGCTCATTTCGCTAAGCAATTCTAAGCTTTTCTTTGTTTTCAAAAGTCCTACCCTCGTGAGCCGACATCCGTGTCGGCCACTCGGCTCTGCACGTCCGTGTGCAGAATTACGGACTTTTGAAAAGTCGAAAAGCAAGAATTGCTAGGGCTCATGAGAGATGCCTTTTTGAAATCCATTCACGGGGCTCTTGCAAAATTTCAACACCAAAGATGGTTTGTCTACAATCTGAATATTTTTGAAAGAAAATATTAATTATTTAAATTTATTTCTTATATCTTCTATTATTTCCTCTGGAACTAAATCCTTAATGCAGCCTCCATACATTGCAACCTGTTTTACCAAACTAGAGCTTAAAAAGGAATATTTATTATTCGTCATCATAAAAAGAGTTTCTAATTGGTTATTCAATTTATTATTCATCATAGCCATTTGAAGTTCATACTCAAAATCCGAAACTGCCCTAAGTCCTTTAATTATTACCTTAGCTGACTTTTCATTTGCATAATTTACAAGAAGCCCCTTAAAACTTTCAACATCAACATTATCAATATGCTTTGTTACTTTTTTTATTAAATTAACACGTTCTTCAATTGTAAATAAGGGATTCTTTTTTTCAGGATTCTCTAAAACTGCAACAATTACCTTATCAAATATTCTCGACGCTCTAACTATTATGTCAAGATGGCCATTAGTTATAGGATCAAAACTACCAGGATATATTGCTATATTATTCATATTTGTCCTCCTTAACCCAAAATATAATTTTGCTTCTTCCATATTTTTCTGTTCTAAAGTTTTTAAAAATCCCAACGATTTCTGGGATTTCATCCTTTTCATCTAGTTCTGAAATAATCAAAGTATTATCATTATAAATTCCATTTTCGCTTATTACTTCAACGGCTCTTTGAACCATTCCCCTTCCATAAGGGGGATCTAAAAAAATCAAATCATATTTGAAATTTTCCTTCGATAAATTTTTTATAATTTTAAAGGAATCTCCAAAATAAACTTTACTTCTATCTTCAAACTTTAAATTCGTTATATTTTCTTTTAAAACCTTATATGCAGATTTATCCTTTTCAATAAAGGTGCAAAATCTTGCTCCACGGCTTATTGCTTCAAGACCTAAGTTGCCACTACCTGCAAACATATCTAATACAATAGCATCATAAATCTTATTTGATATTATATTAAACACAGACTCCTTTACCCTATCTAAAGTGGGCCTTGTGTTCATACCTTCAGGTGCCTTTATAATTCTCCCCTTTGCTTCACCAGTTATTATTCTCATGCCAAGCCTCCTTTATTAAAATAAAGAAAAGGGAAGATTGCCTTCCCTTTTCTTTATTTTATATCAATTATTGTCTTCCTGCAAGGCCTCTTTCATAAGCCTCTACCATCTTCTTAACCATATATCCACCTACTGAACCACATTCCTTTGATGTCATGTTTCCCCAGTATCCTGTTGGTGGAACCTGAACTCCTATTTCATTTGCTACTTCATACTTGAATTGTTCGAGGCCCTTCTTAGCTTCTGGAATAACAGTTTGATTTGTTCTTCCTACTAAGTTTTCGTTCATCATTTTCACCTCCTGTTTCAGTTGCTTATTATTAATTTCTCCATTATTCGACAATATATTCATGTAAATATTGGTAATTAAATATATAACATATAATCATTTTAAAAGGGGAATAGAGAAACCTCTATTCCCCTTTTATATCTTTGTGCTACCGCCTAATTATCTTTTTCCTGCAAGACCTTTTTCATAAGCTTCTACCATCTTCTTAACCATATATCCACCTACTGAACCGCATTCCCTTGATGTCATGTTTCCCCAGTATCCTGTTGGTGGAACCTGAACTCCTATTTCATTTGCTACTTCATACTTGAATTGTTCAAGTGCTGCCTCAGCTTCTGGAACTAATGCCCTGTTTCTTGGTTGAATATTTATCATATTGTTTCACCTCCTGTTTCTGTTTCTATTATTAATTTAACCATTTAAACTGAAATTATAACAGGAAGTTTTTTTCTCAATTAGTTTATTGATATATTATCACCAATATTTTGTATTAATTCTTCTATCCTTAATTTTAACTTATAATAATCCTTATCTAATAATCGTCTTGATTGAATTAACTCCCTTGCCACTTCTTTTGTTTGCATAAGAATATCTATATCTTTAAATAAATTCGCAACTTTTAGCTCCGGAAGTCCATGTTGTCTTGTTCCAAAAAACTCGCCCGTTCCTCTTAATTCTAGATCCTTTTCAGCTATCTCAAATCCGCTATTAGTTTTAGTCATAATTTTCATTCTTTCTATAGCATCATCAGTTTTTGCATCGGCAACTAATATACAATAGGATTTATAATTTCCTCTTCCAACTCTTCCTCTTAATTGATGTAGCTGTGCCAAACCAAACCTATCTGCATTTTCGATTACTATTATAGTTGCATTAGGCACATTTACTCCTACTTCAACTACTGTTGTAGAAACCAAAACCTGAATCTCATTATTTTTAAATTTTTTCATAATTTCATCCTTTTCGCTTGCAGGCATTTTCCCATGCAATATTCCAATTTTGTTATATTTTAGAAAATTATTTTTTAAACTTTCAGCCATTTCTATTACCGATTCTGCTTCTAATTTTTCCGATTCCTCCACTAACGGACATATTACATATGCCTGTCTTCCCTTATCTATCTCCTTTTTTACAAAATCATAAACCTTTTCCCGCATATTAGGCCTTACAAAATAAGTTTCCACTTTTTGTCGTCCAGGTGGTAACTGATCTATAATTGAGATATCCATATCGCCATACATAAATAAAGCAAGAGTTCTTGGAATCGGTGTTGCAGTCATAACTAATACATGAGGATTATGGCCCTTATTAATTAGAGTAGCTCTTTGTCTTACTCCAAATCTATGCTGTTCATCAGTAATTACAAGGGCTAAATTTTTAAATTCTACATTTTCTTGTAATAGTGCATGAGTTCCAATAACAATACTTATTTCTCCTTGAGATATCTTTCTTATTATCTCTTCCTTTTGCTTTTTAGAAGTACTTCCAACCAATAATGCAATATTTATATTCCAATCCTTTAATAATTCTGAAATAGTATTATAATGTTGTTCTGCTAAAATTTCAGTTGGAGCCATTAATACTCCTTGATATCCGTTCATTGCACAATTAAATAAAGCAATAACTGAAATGATTGTTTTTCCAGAACCTACATCACCTTGAAGCAATCTATTCATAGGTGTATTTTTTTTCATATCAATCAAAATTTCTCTTATAACTTTCCTTTGGGCCTGCGTAAGTTCAAAGGGTAATTTTTCCTTCAAAGTCTTTAGCTCCTTACTAACAGCCATCGAATAGCTTGTTGTGCTTGAAGAGTATTTTTTCTTTAATTCAAATAAACCTAGTTGTATTATTAGCAATTCCTCAAATTTTAATCGCCTTTTAGCCAATTGAAGCATATTTTTATCTTTTGGGAAATGAATATTTATAATTGCATTTTTTATATCTAATAGATCATATATCTTTCTTAAACTTTCTGGTAATACTTCTTCAACCTCTTGATCTATAAAATTAAGGGCCTGTTTTATAATTTTTCTCATAATCTTTTGAGTAAGATTCTTATTAATGGAATAAATCGGATTAATTCCCTGTGTTTCTTCATAGTCCTTTTCATATTGGGGATCAATTAAAGTAACTTCTCCGAATTGTTTTGTTACTTTACCGTATAGCAAAACTTTTTCTCCAATTTTAAAGGTATTTTTTATATAAGGCTGATTGAACCATATCCCCGATATAAAACCAGTTTCATTTTTAAATAATATTTTATTTAATGTTTTACCTGTTTTAGTTTTCTTACTCGGAAAAACTTGTGCAACCTCAACTATTGCACTTGCCATTTCATCATTTTCTAGTTTGCTTATAGGTTTTATGTTAGTTCTATCCTCATAATCCCTTGGAAAATAAAACAATGCATCTTTAACTGTATTAATTCCTAAACTTGCTAAATATTTTGCAATTTTAGGTCCAACTCCCTTTAAATATTGAATCTCCATATATCCACCTCATATGTGGTTAAATTTATAAAGGCATGCACTTTGGCATGCCATAATCATTCCACAGAAATTATATAATAATAAATAGGTTGACCTCCAAAATAAACGTTTACATCAAGGTTTGAATACTTTTCTTTTACATATTCTTGAACTTTAACAGCATCTTCTTCACTGACTTCATTTCCATAAAATATTGAAATGAATTCACTATCTTCATCAATCATATTATCAACCAATTTACTAACTACTTCATTTAAATTAGATCCAGCATTTACAAGTTTCCCATTTAATATTCCTATTATGTCTCCCTCATTAACTTCTATACCGTCAAAATTTGTGTTTCTCACTGCAAATGTCACTTGCCCCGTCTTAACCTTCGATATTGCTTCCATCATTATCTCTTTATTTTCATCAGCATTACTATCCGAATTAAAATTTAACATTGCAGTTATACCTTGAGGTATGCTTCTTGTTGGAATAACTATAACATTCTTATTTGAAAGATCCCTTGCCTGTTCAGCTGCAAGAATAATATTCTTATTATTAGGCAATACAAATATATTTTTAGCATTTATATTATTTATTGCATCTAAAATATCTTGTGTGCTTGGATTCATTGTCTGGCCGCCTTCTATAATTTTGTCAGCCCCTAATTCTTCAAATATCTGTTTAAATCCTTCGCCAAAGGATATCGTAATAAATCCATATTCCTTTTCATCTTGAATTGTATATTCAGTCTTCTCATCGGAATATGTATCATCTGTTAAACTTCTGTGTTGTTCCTTCATGTTGTCAATTTTAATTTTTATCAACTCTCCTAATTTTAATGCCTCTTCTAATACTATTCCTGGATTATTAGTATGAATATGAACTTTTATTAATTCTTCTGTTCCAACAACAACTATCGAATCACCATATTTTATGATTTTTTCTTTAAATTCTTCAGGTTTTGCATTTTGAGTCTTAATAAAAAACTCTGTACAATAAGAAAATTTTATATCTGACGTATCAATTTGGCCATATTTTACTTCTTCCTTCTTTTCTTGCTGTTTTACTTTTGCTTCGTTTATTTCACCTAACAAAGCCTTTAAAAATCCTAAATAGATAAGCGTTAATCCTTTACCTCCTGCGTCAACAACTCCTGCTTGCTTTAAAACAGGAAGTATTTCTGGCGTTTTATTTAAAGACACATTTGAATATTCATATATAAGTTTTATAAAAACATCAAAATTGCTTTCTTTTTTTGCTACTTCTATCGCCTTATCTGCAGTCTCTCTTGCTACAGTTAAAATAGTTCCTTCCGTAGGTTTCATGACTGCCTTATAAGCAGTATTTACTCCTTCTTTTAAAGCTTGGGCAAAGTCCTTTGTGCTTATAGTTTCCTTTGTTTTTAAAAATTTTGCAAAACCTCTTATAAGTTGAGATAATATAACTCCAGAATTGCCCCTGGCACCCATTAAAGATCCCATTGAAATTGCATCACAAACATTTGCAACGTTAACATCCTTAATTTTCTCCAGTTCATTTACAGCAGCCATTATTGTAGCTGCCATATTTGTTCCTGTATCTCCATCTGGAACTGGAAAAACATTTAATGCATTAACATCTTCTTTATTGTTTTCAAGCTCATATGCACCATTTATAAACATTTGTTTCAATAGTTGTCCATCCAACAACGTTGTTTGTTTCAATGTTTAAACCTCCTTGCTTTAAACTCTAATGTCCTGAACATAGACATTGACTTTATTAACTTTTATTCCTGTAAAATTTTCAGTTGTATATTTTACTTTTTCTATAATGTTCTCAGCAATAACAGGTATTTTAGTTCCATATTCAACTATTATAAACAAATCAATGACTACCTCATCATTGTTAATTATTACCTTAACTCCTTTGTTTAGCTGTTCTTTCTTCAAAAGTTCCCACAGACCATCCGTTGCTCTTTTTGAAGCCATTCCGACAACTCCATAGCACTCCGTTGTCGCTGCACCAGCTAATTTTGCTATTAGCTCATCTGTAAATTCAATATAGCCTAATTCGTTATATATTTTTACTGACATACTTAAACCTCCCAACCTTACTAGGGATACTAGTCTTTATTTTATAATTTTATATTAATTATTTAAATTCTTCAAGATAAAATATTTATAACTGTAAAGTAAAAATACTTTACAAAATCAAAAATGCATTATATAATTATTATTGTAATAAATCGGACTTGTAATGTTTTCTAGTTTCTGTTAAAATAATAAAGGTCTTATAAATGAAGTATTGTTCTTATTAAGGAGGTGCCACAATGTCTAGAAAATGCGAAATTTGCAATAAGGGGTTAGTTTTTGGAATTCAATATAGCCATTCCCATCGTAGAACAAACAGAACTTGGGCTCCAAATCTTAAGAAGGTAAAAGTTATTATAAACGGAACTCCAAAGAGAGTTTACGTTTGCACAAGATGCTTGCGTTCTGGAAAAGTGCAAAGAGCTTTATAAAAAAATGTGCTTTAAAGCACATTTTTTTTATCTTTTTAGAAAATACCAAGATAAATATATTAAGCAAGCACCTATAATAATAATCCAAATCCAAAATGGTATAATAACAGCCAGTAGCATCCCAAACCCAATGCCTAGTATTATTATGGCTAAAACATCGATTATTTTTAGTTTTATTTTGTCTTTTAGCATACTTTCCTCCATTAACTATTACTAAAGAAAAAAAGGCCAGAATATATCAGTCCTATTCCAAGTAAAACAAGCCAAATCCACACCGGCATCCAAGCAATAATTATAATCGTTCCAATTAAAATCAATAATATCCCCAATATTTTTGATTTTTCCTTTTCATTTTTTATCATATGATCACCATTATTATTTTATATATTCATTATATGTAATTCTTAATAAAGTTGATACTGCTTATATCTTTTTAAATATCAATACTTCTCCATCTCCAACCTTAATTTCGCATTGCCTATCAATCATTACATTAGATATGCCTAGTGGTCTTCCAAAATGAATAGTAGTATTCTCTAATCTATACATTAACCCCTTAGAATACAGACCCTTTGCAGACTTATATATAGGAATAATTGATATAGTATCACCAATTTCTCCTTCTATTTTTATAAAATCTTTGCACAAATAAATATAAAAATCATCAGTAACGATATAACCCTTTGCATTATTTTCATGTATATAATGCAAAAGATACAAGTTAGCTAAAGTATGATCAATCCTACCTCCTACCCCTCCAAGTATGCATATTTCATCGCATCCTTGTTCGATAGCTTTATTTATACAAAGCTCTGTATCAGTATAATCCTTTTCTTTAGGATATCTAATAACATCCACACCTATATCGATAAAATAATTTAAAACTTCAGTTTCAATCGAGTCAAAGTCCCCAATTAAAAAATTAGGAATAATGCCTAACTCATAGGCATAATTCCCTCCTCCATCAGCACATAATATAATATTTGCCCCCTGAATTTCTTTTTGTAATAAAGTAGTATTCTTTATCCTGCCAAAGTTAAAAATTAATGCTTTTTTCATCCTAACCACCAATTTCCTTAAATTTCCTAACTGTTTTTTCTACATCATCTGAACAAAAAATAGCGGAGCCAGCAACAATCACATTGGCACCTGAATTAACAACATCTCCCAAATTATTTAAATTTATACCACCATCAACTTCAATATCAATATTTAACTTTCTTTTTTCTATTATTTGTTTTAAATTTTTTATTTTTCTTAAGGAATAAGGGATAAATTTTTGACCTCCAAATCCAGGATTAACACTCATAATGAGAACCATATCAACATTTTCTAATACATAGTCTAATGTCTCTAATGGAGTCGCTGGATTTATTGCAACACCAACTTTTTTCCCAAAAGATTTAATTAAATTAATAGTTCTATCAAGATGAATACATGCTTCCTGATGAACTGTAATTATATCTGCTCCAGCTTTTACAAAATCCTCAATATACTTATCTGGATTTTCGATCATCAAGTGAACATCAAAAATTAAACTCGTTAATGGTCTTATGGCTTCAACTACTAGTGGACCAATTGTTATATTAGGAACAAAATGGCCATCCATAACATCTATATGAACATAATCTGCTCCAGCCCTTTCAATTCTTTTAATTTCTTCTCCCAATCTGCTAAAATTTGCTGAAAGTATTGAAGGTGCTAATTTCATCATCTAGTGTTCCTCCTATTTTCAAGTATTTCATTTAAAAAATCTAAATAGTTATTATATCTAATTCTACATATGTTTCCTTCTTCTACATTTTCTATTATAGCACAATCCTTTTCTTTTACATGTAAACAACTTGAAAACTTACATTGCCCAATAAAATTTCTAAATTCTTTAAAATAATACTGCAAATCGTTAGGTTCTATAAATGACAAATCTAAGGTGGAAAAGCCTGGTGTATCTACTAAATATGTTTCATCATCTATTCTAATTAGTTGTGCATGCCTTGTAGTATGCCTTCCTCTCCCTATTTTTTCGCTTATTTCTCCAGTTTCCATCTTAACCTTATCTTGAAGAGAATTAAAAAGCGTAGATTTTCCAACTCCTGACGGCCCTGCAAATACGGTTATTTTACCTTTTAAGAAGGCTTTTAACTCTTCTAAACCTTCTTTTTTTAAAGCATTTGTTTTTATCACATTATATCCCGCTCTTGTGTAAGTTGAATGCACTTCTTCAAATTTACCGTCTTCGTCTAAATCCGATTTATTAAAACATATAATACAGTCTAAATTTTTTTGTTCAACATGGACCAATAATCTATCTAAAAGCGTAAAACTAATATCCGGATCCTTTAGAGCAAATACAACAACTACTTGATCTACATTAGCAACTGGTGGCCTTATAAGCTGGGATTTTCTATCTTTAATTTCTTTAATAAGACCTTGCGCATTATTTATTTTTTCAATATAAACCCTATCACCAACTAAAGGAGTTATATTATCTTTTCTAAATTTTCCTCTTGCTTTGCATTCAATTAACTCTCCATTCTGCAATTCTACATAGTAGAATCCACCTATACCTTTTACAATGATACCCTCCTGCATAATTTCCTCCTTTATTATTGGTTATCACTTTCCTCTTGTTGAAGATTATCATCTAATTTGTTAACAGTAACATTTATTAAGGTTCCCTGTCTAACTTCAACACCATCTATTACACTTTGCAATATAATTTCTCCATCTTTATAATTAGGATCATATCCATAATTTACAATTCCAAGGTTTAATCCAGATAATTTTAATGTTTGTTTTGCCTGCTCCAAACTCATACCAAGTAGGTTTGGAACTTTAACTATTTTAATTTGTGGCCCATCGCTTAAAATTATATCAATTGCAGTTCCTTCTTTAACTTCAGAACCTGATAATGGATTTTGATCAATAATAAATCCTTTTTGCACTTCATCACTATATTGTTTTTCAATATTACCTAAAGTTAATTTGTATTTCCTTAATAGAGTTTCTGCATAGGTTAAATCTAACCCCTTAAGGTCCGGAACAGCTACCATCTTCGGTCCTGAACTTACTATAACCTTAACAACAGAATTTTCTTTAACCGTGGTTCCTTCTTCAGGAATGGTAGATATAACCGTCCCTTCTGGCAAATCACTGCTCTGTGTTCCTTCTATTTCCATAATCAAGTTATTGCTTTCAAATATTTTGCGTGCGTCTTCTTCACTTAGTCCCACAACGTTAGGGACTTTTACATCTTTTGTAACAAAATACTTATTAACAGCAAAATATCCTAAAGCTATTATGGATAAGAATAATATAATAACTATAGATATAATTAAAGGCTTCTTATTTTTTTTACCTTTAGATTTATTTTTATTTAATTCTTCTTCTATACTTTCTTGGGAAATTATTCTCGTTTTTTCTATATCATCCCCTTTATTTAATAGAGAAATCCCAGGATTATTAATTGCTCTATTGATATCCATAATAATTTCTTTTGCATTTTGATATCTTCTTGTCATATCCTTTTGCATCATTTTAACAATAATATCATTTACTGCTATTGGAATACTAGGATCAACTTTTATAGGTTCCTCTATTTCATCCTGTATATGTTTTATTGCTATAGTTATTGGGCTTTCTGCATCATAAGGTGGTCTTCCAATAAGCATTTCATAAAATACAACCCCAAGGGAATAAATATCAGTTCTATGATCACTATATAACCCCCTTGCCTGCTCTGGTGATAAGTAATGAACAGACCCCATAACTTTTCCAGTATTTGTTACTGTATTAAAGGTTGACGCCCTTGCAATACCAAAATCAGTAACTTTTATTATGTTATCTTCTGTTATTAAAATATTATGTGGCTTTATATCCCTATGAACAACACCATTTTTATGTGCATGGTCAAGTGCTTGAGAAATTTGTAAAATAATCCTTAATGCTTCATCATATTTAATTTTTCCCTTTTCCTTGATATAATCCTTTAAAGTTTTTCCCTTTATATACTCCATAACAATATAATTTAATCCATCATTTTCTCCAACATCAAATATGCTAACTATATTAGGATGGGATAAGCTTGCTGCTGCCATAGATTCTCTTTTGAATTTGCTTAAAAATTCTGTATCGTTTGCAAATTCTGGTCGTAATATTTTTACTGCCACAAATCTATTTAATAAAGTATCCTTTGCCTTAAAAACTAAAGCCATTCCTCCATCGCCAACTTTTTCAAGAAGGATATATCTATTGTTAAGTATCTTGCCACTTAATTCCTTCATCTCCCATCCTCCTTTCTTGCAATAACTACTGAAATGTTGTCAGATCCTCCCCTATCGTTTGCGATTTCTATCAAGGTTTCTACAGCTTCTTCTTTCTTGTCATTTACAATTTTAAAAATCTCTTCCTTAGTAAGATATGATGTTAAACCATCTGTGCACAATAAAATTAAATCATCTTTATTGAAATCTACTTCGATAACGTCAACAATTACATTTTTTTCTAATCCTATAGCCCTTGTTATAAGATTTTTCTTTGGATGATTTTCAGCCTCAATCTCAGTAATTGTTCCATTTTTAACTAATTGCTGAACAAAAGAATGATCCTCAGTAAGTTTTTTAATCCCGTCTTTATTTATTAAATAGGCTCTACTATCTCCAACATGGCCGATATAAGCTTTGTCAAAAACCATCAAGCAACATGTTAGTGTTGTTCCCATGCCACTTAGCTGATTTGCATCTTTTGATTTCTCATAAACTCTTAAATTAGCCTCAAGCATAGCCTCTCTTATCAATTCTGTTTTATCGTTATATTTATTGAAATTATTAAAAACAAAATCTCTAAGAGCTAATGAAGCTAATTTACTTGCTACCTCTCCTGCATTATGTCCTCCCATTCCATCTGCAACAGCAATTAGAGCATAGTTATTTGATCGTAGAATAATCACATAATCCTCATTGAGCTCCCTTGCCTTACCAATATCAGTTTTGCATTTGATATACACACAACCACCCCTCAAGTTATAAACCTTCTTCTTAGTTGCCCACACGCAGCATCGATGTCAGTTCCAAGCTCCCTTCTTATAGTTGTATTAATACCATGAGATTCTAAAATATCCCTAAAATTTTCTATTCTTTTTCTTTCAGGTCTTTCAAAATCTCTTTCACTTACTGGATTAACCGGAATCAAATTTACATGGCATAAAAGTCCTTCTAATCTTTCAGACAACTCTTTTGCGTCCTCAATTGAATCGTTGATATTCTTAATTAATGCATATTCAAATGTTATTCTTCTATTTGTTTTTTTAACATAATATCTGCACGCATCTAATAATTCGTTCATACTATATCTATTTGCAATCGGCATTATTTTCTTTCTTTTTTCATCGTTAGGAGCATGTAAAGATATGGCTAATGTAAGTTGTAACCTCAAATCAGCTAAACGTTTTATTTCAGGAACTAAACCGCATGTTGATAAAGTTATATGTCGCATTCCGATATTTAAACCTTCTTTGGAATTAATAAGTTCTAAAAATTTTAAAACATTATCAAGATTATCTAAAGGCTCACCTGTTCCCATTAAGACAATATTTGAAATCCTAATCTTCTGGTCCTTAGAAATTGTTAAAACTTCCCCAAGCATTTCACCAGGTGTTAAATCTCTAATTTTTCCACCAATTGTAGATGCACAAAAGGAGCATCCCATGTTGCAGCCAGCTTGAGTTGAAATGCATATCGAATTTCCATATGAATATCTCATTAAAACAGCTTCAATTAAATTACCATCCTTCAATCTTAATAGGTATTTAACTGTCCCATCTAACGATTCTTGTTTAGCTTCTATAAAAATATTCTTAATTATAAAGTTCTCCTTTAACTTATCCCTAAGTTTTTTAGGAATATCTGTCATTTCATTAAAATCCTCTACCCCAATGTTTATCCATTTAAAAATCTGCTTAGCCCTAAATTTGGGTTCGCCTAAAGAAACAATAAATTCTTCGATTTCCTTTAATGATAAATCCCTGATATCATACATTGTAATCACCATAACCTTTTTAATTTACAAATAAAAAATCCATCAGTATTATTTATATTGGGATATAATCTTAAATAAGTTCCATCGATTAGGCTGTTTTTAAATTCAATAGGAACTAATTCACTAATATTCACTAATTCAAAATTAGTGTTTTCATTTAGAAACTTTTCAATAATTTGCTCATTTTCATCCTTTGTAATTGTGCAAGTACTATATAAAATCTCTCCGGTAATCTTAACATATTTAGATGCATTCTTTAACAATATAAATTGAATTTTAGCAAGATCCTTTATAGTCTTCAAGCTTACATTCCATCTAATTTCAGGCTTTTTTCTAATAAGCCCCAAGCCTGAACAAGGTGCATCTAAAAGTATCTTATCAAAGTAATTTTCAAATTCTTTATAGAAAACAGTTGCATCTTTTAACATTGGCTTTATAATGTCTATTCCAAGTCTTTTTGAATTTTCATTAATGAGATTTATTTTATGCTCATGGACATCAAAGGCAATTATTTCTCCCGTGTTTTCCATAAGCTGTGCCATGTGGGTTGTTTTACCTCCAGGTGCAGCACACATATCAAGAACTTTTTCTCCTGGTTTTGGATTTAAAATCATCGAAGCCATCATAGAGCTTTGATCTTGCACATAAAAGAGTCCATCTAAAAACTCCTGCATTTTTTCTATCTGACCAAATTCCTCTATAATCAGTGATTCATTTAGTTGTCCATCTTTTACTTTTATTCCTTTATTAATAAGTTTAGCCTTTAAGTTTTCTTTTGAAGATTTTAATGTGTTTACCCTAACTGTCAATTCGGGTGCTTGATTATTTGCATCCATTAAATCGATTAAAAATTTTTCATCAAAATATTTAATGAAATAATCTACAAACCATTTAGGATGCGAATACTTAATGGACAAAAATTTAGTTTTATCTTTTTCGTTTATAATTTCAAATTCCTGTTTATTTCTTATAATGTTTCTTAAAATACCATTAACAAAACCGGATAATTTGGGTGCTTTTAATTTGCATAAATCAACAGATTGATTTACTGCCGCAAATTCAGGAACTTTATCCATTAAAAATATCTGATATACTCCAATCCTAATGCAATTTAATGCCCATACATTTAAATCCTTTAAGTCTTTTTTACAAAATTTCTGAATTAAATAATCTATCTTCAACTTCCATCTTAAAGTTCCATATACGATCTCTGTTGCAAAAGCTCTGTCTAATGGTGATAAATTATATTTCTTAAAATATTGATTAAGCCTTACATTTGAAAAAGCTTTATTTTCATCTATATCGCTTAATATTTTTAGTGCTATATATCTAGCTTTATCTTCCATATCTTCCTCCTAATCTCTATCCCTTGTAATAAAAAGCAATCTTAGAAGTTGAGAAATTGCCATTAGGGTTGCAGCAACATAAGTTAGTGCCGCTGCATTTAGAACCTTTTTTGCACCTCTCAGTTCATTTTCAAAAAGGAGTCCGTTGCTATCTAGTTCAATTAAAGCCCTTGAACTAGCATTGAACTCAACAGGTAAAGTTATTATCTGAAAGGCTACAACAGCTGTAAACAATAAAACACCTAACCTTGCAAGTCCCATAGCCCCCATGAATAAACCTAACAATATTAATATCCATGATAAATTAGACCCTATATTTGCTATAGGAACTAAGGAATTCCTTATCAATAGTGGAACATATCCTCTATTATGCTGAATTGCATGCCCTGCTTCGTGGGCTGCAACTCCAATAGATGCTATTGATGTGCTATAGTAAACATCCTCTGACAGCCTTAAAACTCTTTGGGAAGGATCATAATGATCGGTTAATCTGCCTGGAATTACAACTATCGGGATATCATAAAGTCCATTCCTGTCCAATATTATCCTAGCAGCCTCAGCTCCCGTTAATCCTCTTATTGAAGCAATCTTTAAATATTTAGAAAATGTCATTTGAATTTTACTTTGAGCATAAAAAGCTAAAAGTAATGCTGGAACTAAAAATATGAATGTAGGATCATAATAACCATAATACATATATATCCCCCTTTACTCTACAATACTTCCAATTTCTATTTGATGTCCATTCAAATACGAATCTACAGACATGCGTTTGCCGCCCATCTCCTGTAGCTCGGTTATAATTATTGAGCCTTCTTTACAAGCGATTTCAATTCCATCCCTTGTAACATTTAATATCCTACCCGGAACATCATTTATATTATTATTTCCAATTTTAGCTTTCCATATTTTTATCATATTGTTTTTATAATAGAAATAAGCCCCTGGCCAAGGTAACAATCCCCTAATAAGATTATATATTTTATTGTTATCCTCATCCCATTTTACATGTCCCATTTCCTTAGTAAGCATTGGAGCATAACTTGATAGGGAATCCTCCTGTTTTTGCGGGACAATACTTCCCTCTTCAATTTTTTTCAAAGTTTCAATAAGCAAATCTGCACCAATGATCATCAATCTATCGTGCAATTCTCCTGCTGTTTCATCATCTTTTATCTCAATTTCCTTTTTTAAAAGCATATCACCAGTATCTAAACCGACATCCATAATCATCGTAGTTACTCCAGTTGTTTTAAATCCATTTATTATAGCCCAATTAATAGGTGCAGCACCTCTTAACTTTGGAAGCAATGATGCATGAACATTAATACATCCATATTTAGGAATTTCAAGTATCTCTTTGGGTAAAATCTGTCCATATGCAACTACAACGATAACATCTGGATTTAATTTTTTAATTAAATCAATTACTTCATCGTTATTTCTTAATTTTTGTGGTTGATATACTGGAATATTATTTTTAAGCGCAACCTCCTTTACAGGTGGAGGTTGCATTTTTTGTCCCCTTCCCTTAGGTTTATCCGGTTGAGTAAATACTGCCAAAACTTCATGATTTTTAATCAAACTATTCAAAGTTGGCACAGCAAAATCAGGAGTTCCCATGAAAATAGTCCTCATTAGATCACCTCATCACTCTCAAGTCTATCAATATAAAGCACACCGTTTAAATGGTCGATTTCATGGCACAATGCTCTTGCAAACAAATCTTCAGCATCTATAATAACTTCATTTCCTCTTTCGTTTAGCGCTCTTACTTTAACCCTTTTAGGACGCTTTACAGTTCCACTTCTATTAGGAATGCTTAAGCATCCTTCTTCATCTATCTGTTCACCTTCTTCATATATTATCTCAGGATTAATGAGCTTATAAAGTCCTTCACCGACATCAACAACTATTATTCGTTTTAGAATTCCAACTTGAGGTGCTGCAAGTCCCACTCCATTTGCTTCATACATGGTATCCACCATGTCATCTATTAAAGTCAAAATTTTATTGTCGATTTTTTCAACAGGCTTGCTTATCTTCCTTAGAACATCGTCTCCAATTGTTCTTATCCTTCTTATTGCCATATAATTACCTCCTATCAAAGCATATTGTTTGGATTTATATCCATTGAAAAAGAAATCGGACTATTTCCTAATTCATTATACAATATTTTGTTTATTTTATAATAATATTCTACCACTTTACCTTTAAAAATCATATTCCATCTAAAAGTATTCTTTATTTTAGAGATATGACAGGGCGATGGTCCTAAAATTTTTACATCTTCGTGTTTTAGGGATTCTTCAAAAATATATCGCAATTTGTTTGAAACCTTTATTAGCTCATTTTCATTTTGAGATGTTAGTAAAACATATATTATATCGGTAAAGGGAGGGTTATTCATAATTTCTCTCATTTTTATTTCATACTCGTAAAAATTTTTAAAATCATGCTGACTTGCAAATTGAATTATAGGATTTTCTGGGTCATACGTTTGAATAACAACCTTTCCTAATTTATCTCCTCTACCTGCCCTTCCGGAAACCTGGGATATAAGTTGAAACGTTCTTTCTGCTGATTTATAATCCGGCAAATTAAGAATGGTATCTGCTGTAATAATGCCAACTAAAGTAACGTTTTTAAAATCCATTCCTTTAGCAATCATTTGGGTCCCAATTAATATATCCGCTTCACCATTTTTAAAGGCTTTATAAATTTTTTCATGGGCGCCTTTATTTTTTGTTGTATCCATGTCCATTCTTAATACGCGTGCATCTGGAAAGTATTTTAATATTTCGTTTTCTATCTTTTCTGTTCCGGCTCCAAAGTATTTAATATATTTGCTTCCGCATTTAGGACATACATTGGGAATATTATAATCTTTACCACAATAATGGCAATTTAAGGTATTATTATAATAGTGATATGTTAATGTTATATCACAATCAGAGCACTTAACAACATATCCACAGGATCTACATGAAACGAAGGTCGAATAACCTCTCCTATTTATGAATAGAATAGTTTGATTTCTTTCTTGTAAATTAATTGAAATTTCTTCTAAAAGTTTTTTACTAAAAACACTTCTATTGCCATTTTTTAATTCTTTTTTCATATCAACTATAGTGACTTCTGGTAGAACGTTGCTATTTGCTCTTTTTAATATTTCAATTAGATGATATTTGCCATTTTTAGCATTATAGTAACTTTCTAACGATGGTGTTGCAGAACCTAATATTAATAAACCATTGTTTGCTTCAATTCTTAGTTTTGCTACATATCTTGCATCATATTTTGGAGTTATTTCAGATTTATAAGTATGTTCGTGTTCTTCATCAATAATAATCAATTTTAAATTTTTTACTGGAGCAAAAACTGCAGACCTTGCTCCAATAACCAAACTTACTTCTCCGTTATAAATTCTTCTCCATTCATCAAAGCGTTCTCCTTCAGAAAGCCTACTATGTATAATTGCTACATTTGAACCAAACCTTCCTTTAAACCTTTCCACCGTTTGAGGTGTTAAGGATATTTCTGGAACTAAAACTATTGCCCCATAACCATTTTTAAGAAATTTTTCTATCAAAGTTAAATAAATTTCTGTTTTTCCTGAACCAGTAACCCCATAAATTAATGAGGTATTCTTTCCGTTATTATAAGCATCTAAAATCTCATCTATTGCTTTTTTTTGTTCTGAATTTAATTCTATTTTATTATATTTATACTCTTCATTATTTGGGTTCCTAAAAACCTCAACGTATTCTTTTTTAATTAATCCCCTGTTAATTAATGTATTTAATACTGATGAAGAACAGTTGCTACTACTTTTCAACACTCTTGATGATAAAGAACCGTTATTCTTTATTAATTCATTTAAAGTCCAGATATGTTTTTCATACCTTTTAGAATTTTTATTTACTTCTATAAAATTATAAGCATCATTAATATCAACTAAACTGTATATAAGTTCCTTTTTAGGTTTTACAACTAAATCTGCTGTTTCTTTAATTTCAATTATACCTTTTTTATAAAGATTTAAAAGCTGCGTCCTTTTAATGCTGTGTCCAATTAATTTTTCTATTTTTTCTAATGTAACAAATTCATTCCCAATATATCTTAAGAATTTATATCTTTGTTCATACTTTTCATCAAAATTAAATCTTTTAACATAAATTTTTGTTTTAACATTATTTGGTGGCAAGAACAATTTAATAGCTTCAAACAAAGTGCAAAGATAGCGTTCTTTGATCTTTATAGCTATTTCAATCGTTTTATCATCAATAATTATATTTTCATCTAATATATCGTATATTTTTTTGAGTTCAATCTCAATATCTGAATATTCCTTTATATTTAATACTAAACCCTCTACTAATTTATTTCCTAATCCAAAGGGAACGATAACTCTTTTCCCTCTTTCAACTAAATCCTCAAACTCTTCAGGCACTATATAATCAAACTCTTTATCAAGTTCTATAAGATTTGTATTTAATATTATAGAGGCTATCTTCATGTAAACCCTCCTAAAAGAAATAAAAAGCGCCTTAGCGCTTAACTTTTAATTCTAAGATATAGTTTAATATAATGTCTGCTAGTTCTTCCTTTAACATATTAGGAAGCTGTATGATTTGTCCATCATTCTTAATAATTTTTACAGTATTTGTATCATAATCAAAACCTGAATTTTCTTCTGTTACGTCATTAGCAATTATCATATCTAAATTTTTTCCTTCTAATTTTAGTTTTGCATTTTTAATTAAATCGTTTGTTTCTGCTGCAAATCCAATAAGTATCTGCTTAGATTTTGCTTTTCCCATCTCCTGTAAAATATCTTTATTTTTTATTAACTTTAATTCAAAGGAATCTTCTGTTTTCTTTATCTTAACGTTGCTTGTCCCTTCAACTTTATAGTCAGCAACTGCAGCTGCCTTTATGGCAATATCGACTTCTGAATAATATTTCATTACTTCATTAAACATTTCCTCTGCTGTCTTTACTCTAATGACTTTTACACCCACCGGAGGTGCTAAATTAGTAGGTCCTGTAATTAAGATTACCTCTGCACCTCTGTTTCTAGCTGCTCTTGCAATTGCATACCCCATTTTTCCTGATGACCTGTTAGATATAAATCTCACAGGATCAATATATTCAACTGTTGGGCCTGCAGTCACAAGAACCTTTTTACCTAAATAGTCTTTTTTCTTTTCAAGAAGCATTTCAATATAATCAAATATCAAATCAATATCATTTAACTTGCCCTTTCCAACATATCCACAGGCAAGCCTTCCTTCTATCGGTTCTATAATATGATAACCGTATTGTTTTAATATTTGGATATTCCTTTGAACGATGGGGTTTTCATACATATTAACATTCATTGCAGGTGCTATTAAAACAGGGGCCTTTGTTGCCATGACCGTTGTAGTAAGCATATCATCGGCTATACCATTAGCAATTTTACCTATAACGTTTGCAGTAGCAGGAACAATTGCCAAAACATCCGCCTTATCTGCTAATGAGATATGTTGTATTTCCCAGCTCTTTGGCTCTAAAAACATGTCAACTATAACCTGGTTTTGACTTAAGGACTGAAAACTTAACGGAGTTACAAATTTTGTAGCCGATGCTGTCATTATCACATCAACATTAATATCCTTTTTCCTAAGTTTACTTACTAATTCAAGTGCTTTGTATGCGGCTATACCTCCCGTCACACCCAAAACAACATTTTTAGACATACTAACACCTCAACATTACTTAATTCCGGTTTTAACAGCGTGATATTTAATTTTGCCCTTATTGATTTCATGAATTGCAATTGTAACAGGTTGATTAGAATCAACCTTAACTAAAGGTTCTTCCCCTGCAACTAATTGTCTTGCTCTTTTTGCAGTAACAACAACTAAAGAGTATCTGTTATCTACTTTTTCTAAAAGCGATAATATAGGTGGATTAATCATTGAGCTTTCTTTACTAATATGCATACATTATCCCTCCTGCGCAAAATATCCTGCTCTTAACATTCTATTGCACTTACATTTTTCTGCAACAATTATACATTCAATTTTTTTAACAGCCTCATCAACGTAGTCGTTAACAACGGCATAATCATATTTGGACATATATTTTATTTCTTCAAATGCCGCTGTAAATCTTGTATTTAAAGAATCTTCTGTTTCAGATCCACGTTTTATTATTCTATTTTTTAGTTCCTCCATAGATGGTGGTAAAATAAATATAAATACTCCTTCTGGATATTTTTCTTTAACCATTAGAGCACCTTGAATGTCAATTTCCAATATAACATCATTACCTTTTTTAAGTTCCTCTTCTACATATTTTCTAGGAGTTCCATAATAGTTACCATAGACAGTAGCATATTCTAAAAACTCATTTTTTTCTATCATATCTTCAAATTTTTCCTTTGATATAAAATAATAATTAATACCTTCCTTTTCCCCTTCTCGTGGCGATCTTGTGGTGCATGAGACAGATATCTTTAAATCCTTATTCTTTTGTAACAAAGCTTTACAAATTGTTCCCTTCCCCGCACCTGATGGACCTGAAATTACTATTAATAATCCTTGCCTTTGCATCATATACTCCTTTCTTTATTATTCTTCATCATCTTCAGTATCTTCTATATCCTCCTCAACATCCTTTGATGTTAGTCTATGAGCCACCGTTTCAGGTTGAACAGCTGATAAAATAATGTGGTCACTATCAGTAATTATTACAGCCCTTGTTCTTCTGCCATAAGTTGCATCAATAAGCATACCTCTATCCCTTGCTTCTTGAATTATCCTTTTTATTGGTGCAGATTCTGGGCTTACAATAGCCACAAGCCTATTGGCGGAAACTATATTCCCAAAGCCTATATTTATTAGTTTTATACCCATACTTTAACCTCCTAATTATTCTATATTTTGAACTTGTTCCCTAATTTTTTCCAATTCACTTTTTATATCTATAACTAAATTTGCTATACTTAAGTCATTTGCCTTTGATCCTATAGTATTTGTTTCTCTATTCATTTCTTGTATTAAAAAATCAAGTTTTCTTCCGACAGCCTCATCGCTTTCTAAGGATGATCGTAATTGTTCAATATGGCTTTTTAATCTCGTTATTTCTTCATCAATATTAACTTTATCAGCAAAAAATGCTACTTCATTTAACAACCTAGACTCATCTATTTCTACATCCTTTAAAAACTCAGAAACCCTTAATTTTATCTTTTCTCTATACTCATCAATTATACTAGGACTTCTTTTTTCTATCAAATTCACCTTTTCACTTATGATCATACATCTTTCTAAAATATCTTGTTTTAATTTTAAACCTTCTTTAGTTCTCATGTCAATAAATACAGATAAAGCTTCATCTAAAGCTTTTTTCATAGTATCCCAAACTGTTTCGACATCATCCTCATTTTTTTCGATAATAATTACGTCCGGTGCCTTAGCAAGAAGTGAAAGAGTAATCTCCTCTTGAAGATTGAATTTCTTTTTAAGCTCAGAATAAACATTATAATAATAACTTGCTACCTGTTCATCTAAAACTACTTTTATATCGTCATCACTAAATTTTTCTTGACTTACAAAGACATCTATTTTCCCTCTAGATACTCTTGATGATATGTATTTTCTTATGTTATCCTCCAAAGATATTAAATGCTTTGGTAGCCTTATGTTAATATCTAAATATCTATTGTTTACTGATTTTAATTCAATTACAAATCGTCTATTGTTTTCTTCGCATTCTCCTCTTCCATAGCCAGTCATACTTTTTATCATATTTTTCACCTACCGTTAGTATATAAATATATTACATTCTTCCTAATTATACATAATAATATATCTTTTTTTCAAGTTCAAATTAAAATTTAAATTGGACATGCAATGCATGTCCTAAATTATTTTTATAATTCTTTCTGCTGCTGATTTTAAAATATCTGTTTGAAGGGTCAATGAAATCCTACAAAATCCCTCTCCCATATCTCCAAAGGCATTACCAGGAGTAATCATAACTTGTGCCCTTTTTAAAATTTCTTCGCAAAATTCCTTTGAGGAATAACCATTAGGAACTTTAAACCATACATAAAATGTCCCTTTACTATCATAGGTATCAAAATTCCCTTGTTTTAATAAACTATTAACAATTTTTCGTCTTTCCTCATAAACACTATTCATATAACTTATAAAATAATCACCATAATCAAGGGCTTTTGACGCAGCTAATTGAATGGGCAAAAACTGTCCAGAATCAATATTTGATTTTATAATTGAGAGTCTTTTTATTATCTCCTTATTACCTACAATATATCCAATTCTCCAACCAGTCATATTATAACTCTTTGATAAACTTCCAATTTCAACAGCTATTTTTTTAGCCCCGTCAACTTGTAATATGCTTTTTTTATATCTTTCATCCGTTACTAAATTTACATAAGCTGCGTCATTAACTATTGCTATATCATTTTTAATTCCAAAATTAATTAACTCAGAAAAAAATTCTAAATTCCCACAAGCTCCTGTAGGATTATTAGGATAATTAACTATTAATATTTTAGCTTTCCTTACTACCTCATTATGGATCCCATCTAAATTAGGCATATAGTCCCTTTCTCGTTGCAAATATATCTTATAAGGAATGCATCCAGCAATTATTGATGAATAAAAATAAACAGGATAACCCGGATCAGGAATTATACAGTAATCTCCTGGATCTGTTAGTGCCATTATTAAATGTGCTATACCTTCCTTTGCTCCAATTAGTATCCCAACTTCATTCTCATAGTCTAAATCAACATCAAAATGTCTTTTATAAAAGTTTGCAATTGATTTTTTTAGCTCATTAGTTCCACTATAGGGCGGATATTTATAAAAATCTTTTCTATTAAGGGAATGGATTAATTCATCAACTATAAACTGAGGTGTTTTTATATCCGGATCTCCTATGCTTAAGTCGATTATTTCAATATCATTTTTTTCAAATTCCTTTTTATATTCTTCTAATCTTGCAAAAACATAATTGGGAATTTCTGATATCCTATTTGATAATTTCAAAAAAATCCCTCCAGAAATTTACTAATATTATAATATTCCGGAGGTTTTCAGAGGTTACTCAAAAAAATTCCCTTCACATATAAATTCAGCAGGACCTTCCATATAAACATCATCATTATACTCTATAAATAAGCTTCCAGCTTCAAGTTCTACCTCAACTAAATTGTTTATTAAGCCATTTAAGTATGCTGCAACCACTGAAGCACAGGATCCTGTCCCACAAGCAAGTGTAAGTCCAGCTCCCCTTTCCCAAGTTTTTACCTTAATTTTTTTATTGCTTATCACTTTTACAAAATTAACATTTGTCTTATAAGGATAAAAATCTAATTTTTCAATTTGAGGTCCAAAAATTAAAATATCATCATCTTTAATATCTTCAGTATATATTATCGTATGGGGAACTCCCATCAATAAAGTTGAAGCGATGAATTTTTTTTCATTTAAATTTATTTCATAGTTTAAATTGTCTACCTTTAAATTGAAAATACTTTCGATATTATTAATTTGAGGTTTTCCCATATTAATTTTAACAAAATTAACTAAAGAATTATTAATTTTTAGTTCCGCAACCATAATTCCTGCTAAAGTTTCAATAATCATTTTTTCTTTTTTTAGTATATCTTTTTCAAACACATATTTTGCAAAACATCTTATTCCATTTCCACACATTTCAGCTTGACTACCATCGCTGTTAAATATGAGCATCTTTATATCTGCAATCTTTGACTTTTCTACTACTAAAAGGCCATCAGCACCAATACCAAAATGCCTATCGCATATTTTTCTTGCCAAATTTGAATAGTCAATATTTCTTCCGTCTAAATTATTTATTACAATAAAATCATTACCTAATCCATGCATTTTTGCAAAATACATATTAAGACCTCCTTTTACATTTATAAGTTAAATGCTATAATCAATTATGACTTTAAGAAAGGGGGACCATTCATGCCATTTGACGGTGCTTTCACTCGAGCCATAGTAAAGGAAATATCTAATTTAAAAGGTGCAAGAGTTGATAAAATTCATCAACCCACTAAAGATGATTTAATAATAAATCTTAAAAAGGATAAAATCAATTATAAATTACTTCTATCTTCTAATCCATCCTATCCGAGAATTCAAATAACTAATATTAACAAAGAAAATCCCCAGACTGCACCCAATTTTGTAATGGTATTAAGGAAATATTTACAAAACTCTCGCTTAGAGGATATAAAGCAGATAAATTTTGACAGAATTGTTGAAATTAAGTTTGAAGGTAAGGATGAACTAGGCTATTCTTCATATTATTATATTATTATAGAGATTATGGGAAAACATAGCAATATAATACTTCTCGATGAAAAATATAAAATTATCGATGCTATTAAACACCTTGGTAGTGATATGAATAGATATAGACTTGTTCTCCCGGGAGTGGATTATGTTTTTCCACCAAATCAAGGTAGGATAAATCCACTTGAAATAGATGCACAAACTTTCGAAAATTTAATAGTAAAAAATCCTTCTAAAAAATTAATTAATTTTTTTTCTGAAACATTTTTAGGCCTTAGCAAACAATTAAGTGCTGAAATATGTAAAAGTTTTGAGGATAAAAATATAAAAGATTTATCCGATAATGATAAACTTATTATTAAAAATAATTTCTTCTACTTTTTAGCAAAGATAAAAAGCAATGATTTTCTATATATTTTATATTCTAAAGACAATAGACTTATAGACTATTACATATTTGACCTTGAAAATTATAAAAATTATCAAAAAGAAATATTAAATTCTCCCTCAGAATTACTGGATAAATTTTATAATCAAAAGGATATCCAAGATACCCTTAAACATAAATATAGCGATCTCATAAAATTAATTAAAACTTTATTAGAAAAAAACATAAAAAAAATCGAAGCTTACAATAATAAAATATCCGAATGCCAAGGATATGAAAATTTTAAAATTTATGCAGACATTTTAATGGCAAATCAATATAGTATTGAGCCTAATCAAAAGGAGATTAGTTTACCAAATTTTTATGATGAAGATTTAACTCTTATTAGCATACCTCTAAATGAAAACCTTAATGCAGTTGAAAATGCTCAAGAATACTATAAAAAATATGCCAAATACAAAGCAATAACTGAAATGTTAGAAAAGCAATTAAAAGAAGCCCTTCAAGAAAAAGAATACTTAGAAGGCATCTTATATAGTATAGAAAACGCTAACGATATTGATACATTAGAAGAAATTAAACATGAACTAATTTCTTCTGGTTATTTAAAGCAAAGGAAAAATACAAAAAGACAAATTAAATCAGCCCCCCACCATTATATTTCAAGCGACGGCTTTGATATTTATGTAGGTAAGAACAATATCCAAAATGATTATTTAACTTTAAAATTTGCAAATAAAGATGACATTTGGTTACATACAAAAAATATCCCAGGATCCCACGTAATAATTAAATCAAGATCGGGTTTTGTGAGCGAACAGGCTTTATTAGAGGCTGCCTACCTTGCAGCATATTATAGCAAAGGTAAAAATTCAACCAATGTTCCCGTCGACTGGACTTCTATAAAAAATGTAAAAAAACCCTCCGGCGCAAAGCCTGGAATGGTAATATATTATACCAATAGAACTATATATGTTACTCCAGATGAACTAAAAATAAAAAATTTAAAAAAGATTGAATAAATAAAATGGTAGTGTAAATAATTTTGTGTATTTAGAATAATTTGCACTCTTTCTTGGTAAGAATTTGCCCTAAGTTAATGATTAATACATTAATATTATTTACAGTTTTTTAATCTTTTATGCATGAGATTGAATATTTTTGGTTATACTATGTTATTAGGGGTAATTTGAGCTTTTTAGTTTAAGCCTTGGGAGACCTAGGTCGACTAAGGCTTAAACTAAAAATTTTTTGCGGCGGGGGTTTTATCTTATAAATTTCTCCACTCTTTCTGGATACATTATCATTAATTGGTTTAATACCATGTCCCAGTTTTTATATCTTTGTGTCCATTTTTTCATTACATTCTTTGCTACTAAAAACAACATCTTTTCTAGCGATTCATCATTTGGAAATATAACCTTTGATTTTGTTACCTTCCTTAATTGTCTATGAAATCCTTCTATTATGTTCGTTGTATACATTATCTTCCTTATTTCTTCCGGAAATTTGTAAAATGGAATTAATACTTCCCAGTTGTTTTCCCAACTTTTTATCGCAAACGGATAAGAGCTTTGCCATTTTTTCTTTACTTCTTCAAATTTATCTCTTGCAATTTCTTCACTTGCTGCCTGATATACTGCTTTAAAATCTTTACTAAACTCTTTAAGATGTTTATATGATACATACTTAAAGCAATTTCTTAGCTGGTGGATTATGCATCTTTGAATTTCAGCCTTTGGGAATGTTGCTTCAATTGCTTCCTTTAAGCCACTTAATCCATCAACTGAGAATATCAATACGTCTTCTACTCCTCGATTTTTTAGTTCATTTAATACTCCTAGCCAGAATCTTGAGGTTTCATTTTCACCTATCCAAATCCCTAGTATGTCTTTTGTGCCTTCTATTGTAATTCCAAGGACTATGTAGGCAGCTTTATTGATGATGTGATTCTCGGTTCTTACTTTGTAGTGTATTGCATCCATAAAGATAAAAGGATAAATTTTTTCTAAAGGCCTTGATTGCCATTCTCTAATTTCAGGGATTATTCTATCTGTTATTTTGCTTACCATTTCAGCTGAAACTTCTATGCCATATATATCTTTTATTTGTTCATGTATGTCTCTTGTTGACATACCTCGTGCATAAAGGGAAATTATTTTTTCTTCAATACCTGATATATCTCTTTTGTGTTTTGGGACGATTATTGGTTCAAATTCTCCCTCCCTATCTCTTGGGATGTTAAGCTCCATTTCTCCAAATTGAGTTTTAACTGTCTTTTGAGAATATCCATTTCTTGAATTAGTTGTTTCTTTATCTTTTTTCTCATACTTTTCATAACCAAGATTAGTTGCAAGCTCAGCTTCAAGCATTTCTTGAAGAGTTTCTTTAAAAAGTTCTTTTAGAGCGTTGTAAATGTCAGGCACAGTTTGAAGATTGTTTTCTTTAATAAATCCTCTTAGTTGTTCTTTTGTTAATAGTGACATTTAAAAACCTCCTTCTTAGTTTATATTTTAATTCTTACCAAGAAAGAGGTTTTTAATCTATTTACACAAAATCTTTTACAGTCTCAATAAATAAAGGGCTACATTATGTAGCCCTTTATTTATTTTTTGCAATTTCAATATTTACCTTTTTACCCTTAATTGTATTATTCTTCATGATATCTAAGACTTCATTAGCATAATCTGTTGGGACTTCTACAAATGAAAATTTATCAAAAATATCTATTCTTCCAATCAAATCACCTGGTAACTTAACCTTATCAGCTATTGCCCCAACTATATCTCTTGGGCTTATTTTATGATTCTTTCCTACGTTAACAAACAACCTTACCATGCCTGGTTCTGCTCCAGTGCCTTCAAAAGCATCCTCAATTTCATCATACCTTTTATCTTCACTCATTACTATTTTAAGTAGAGCAGCAGCAACATCAAGGGATGTATATTCATCATCTATTATTCTTTCAATAATGTCACTATATTTTTCCAGATTACCTTCGTTGATGGATTCTTTAATCCTATCAATAATTTTACTTGTTCTACTTTCCTCAACATCGTGTAAGGTAGGAATTTTTTGAAGTTTTATCTTTGTTTTAGTATATCTTTGAATATCCCTAAGTTTATATATATCCTTTCCAGAAACAAATGTAAAGGCCTTTCCTTCCCTTCCTGCTCTTCCTGTTCTACCTATTCTGTGGACATAATATTCTTCATCCTGAGGAACGTCGTAATTAAAAACTATCTCTACATCTTCAACATCAATTCCTCTTGCAGCTACATCAGTTGCCACAAGAACATCAATAGTTCCTGAACGGAATTTAGCCATAACCCTATCCCTTTGATTTTGTTTCATGTCTCCATGTAGAGCATCCGCAAGATATCCCCTTGCCTGTAGGCTAGATACAACTTCATCTACTTTTTTCTTTGTATTACAAAATACTAAAGCTAATTTAGGATTATGTATATCTAAAAGCCTTGATAAAATCTCAATCTTATGTGCTTCTTTAACCTCAAAATAAATCTGTTCAATGGTAGGAACCGTTAACTCCTTATGAACAACTTTAATATGTTCTGGATTTTTAAGATATTTTTTTGTTAACTTTAGTATAGGATCTGGCATCGTAGCAGAAAATAACAAAGTCTGTTTATCCTTTGGTGTTTTATCTAGAATAAATTCTATGTCCTCAATAAATCCCATATTGAGCATTTCGTCCGCTTCATCTAATATAAAAAGTTTGATATCTTCAAGCTTCAATGTTCCCCTTTCGATATGGTCTATACATCTTCCTGGAGTTCCTATTATTATGTTTACCCCTTTTTTCAAGGACTGTATTTGCCTTTCAATCGATTGTCCACCATATATTGGTAAAATACCTATGGCTTTTTTATATTTTGATAACTTTTTTAATTCCTCTGAAACTTGAATAGCCAATTCTCTTGTTGGACACAGTATCAAAGCTTGAATAGTTTTCTTAGATGGATCAATTTTTTCAAGCGTTGGGATTCCAAAGGCAGCTGTTTTTCCTGTCCCGGTTTGTGCCTGGCCGATAATATCCTTACCTTGAAGTATTATTGGAATGGTTTTTGCTTGAATAGGCGTTGCTTCTTCATATCCTAATTCTTCAATTGCCTTTAATATTTCCTTTGATAAATTTAATTCTTCGAATTTAATTTTTTCCATATTATCACCTCATTAATTATTATGCTAAAAAATTATGCCGGATAAACCGGCATCTATCTTATAAAGTTGAATTATTTTTCTAAAATAATCACTTTATCTTCACCATCGGTTTCATATAGCTTGACTTCAACAACTTCATTTAATGATGTCGGAACATTCTTGCCAACATAATCAGGTCTTATAGGTAGCTCCCTATGTCCCCTATCTATTAAAACTGCAAGCTGAATTGCTTTAGGTCTTCCTAAATCTATTACAGCATCTAGTGCAGCTCTTACCGTTCTGCCAGTAAAAATAACATCATCTACTAGGACAACTCTTTTCCCATTAATGTCAAATTCTAATTTGTTTGTCTTTACCATAGGCTCTATATATTTTTCTGTCAAGTCATCCCTATAAAATGATATATCTATCTCTCCAACTAAAACTTTTTGCCCCTCAAAGGACTCAATGAATTGTGCAATTCTTTTAGCTAGAGGAACCCCCCTAGTCTTAATGCCTAAAAGAACCACATCTTCAACACCTTTATTTTTTTCAATTATCTCATGAGATATTCTCTTTAATGCCCTAATTATACTATTTTCATCTAAAAGCATAGCCTTTTCCTTCATTATCCTACCTCCTCAAGACATCCTTCTCAATTTTTCTATCAAATTTTGAAAATAATCAGGTAATGGCGATGAAAATTCCATATACTCACCAGTTCTTGGATGAATAAAACCTAATACCATCGCATGTAATGCCTGTCCTTTTAAATTAAATTTTTGTTTTTTAAACCCATAAACCGGATCACCCACCAATGGATGCCCAATATATGCCATATGCACTCTAATTTGATGCGTTCTTCCCGTCTCTAGTCGTGCCTCGACTAATGTATTTTCTTTATATCTTTCTAAAACCTTAAAATGAGTTACTGCCCTTTTGCCATTTTCAATAACTGCCATCTTTTTTCTATGTATAGGATGCCTTCCTATTGGTTTATCAATTGTTCCTTGATCTTGTTTTATAACCCCTTCGGTTAAAGCAATATATACTCTTTTTACTGTGTGCTCCTTTATCTGCTCAGCTAGATGTTGGTGAGCATAATCGTTTTTAGCTACAACTAACACACCAGAGGTATCCTTATCAATTCTATGAACTATTCCAGGTCTTATCACACCATTAATGCTTGATAAAGTCCTGCACTTTTTTAAAAGAGCATTTACTAAAGTTCCTGTGTAGTTACCTGCAGCAGGATGAACAACCATTCCCTGCGGCTTGTTAACAACAACAATGTCATCATCTTCGTATAATATATCAATGTCAATATCCTCTGCTTGTATTTGTAACATTACAGGTTTCGGAACTTCAACAGTAATCTCATCACCATTTTTTATTTTATAATTGCTCTTAATTTCCTTTGCATTCACCTTAATTTTATTATCTTCAATTAACTTTTGTATTCTAGACCTTGACATATCTTCAATTTTTTCACTTAAAAAAACATCAATTCGTTTTCCCGCATCGTTACTTTCCACCAAAAATGTTCTTATTTCAGCCATAGCATCACTCCATCATTTTTTTAAAAATAAAATCGAAAAAGCTAAAATTATAGCACCAATGACTACTAAAATATCGGCGATATTAAACACAGGCCAATCAAATATACCTTTTATGTAAAAATGAATAAAGTCAACTACATAGCCTCTAAATACGCGGTCTATCAAATTGCCAATAGCACCAGATATTATAAAAATAAGGCTTATTCTTTCCCATTTATTCAGATTTGTTGACCTAACTAAATAATAAATCATTCCTAAAATAGCAAATGTAGTTATTCCCACAAGAAAAAATTTTTTATTTTTTAAGATTCCAAAGGCTGCCCCTCTATTTTCAACATATATAAATTCTAAAAAGCCGTCAATTAACGAGACTGACTTTCCGTAAGATAGTTGAACTTTTGCTATGTATTTTGTTATATAGTCTATAATTACAAGAAGTAAAATATAAAAGATCTGCATAACATCCCCCATTTCTTATTTAGCTATTAACATAATAAAATAAGACTTGCAATAATGCAAGCCCTTTAGGGTAACTGATTTTTGTATTGTTGATTGCTAATATTATCAGTTTCCTCTACTGTTCCGCTTATATACTCATCTTCATAATTTCGTTTCATTTTGGGAATTTTATTAAATTCGTCAACATCCTGCCATGCATCTTCACCATCATACTCAACCGATTCAGATATATCATTAAAGGTCCTTCCAAAGGGATAATTAAGAACTTCTTCCTCTGCTGGTCTATCATACCTAAACGTATTATGATTAATCATTTCCTTTTCACAGTTAGAACACCTTAGGGCATATGGTAATAAATCTAGTCTTTCCTCCTCAATCTCTCTTCCACAGACTTCACATTTTCCATATGTTCCTTTTTCTATATTTTCAAGGGCTCTATCTATTTGATATAACATATCCTTTTCATTGCTTAAAAGGGCATATCCCCTTTCTTTATCAAACATTTCTGTTCCAATATCCGCTGGATGATTGTCGTTTACAGAAAGCTCACCAACCTCCTCCCGCTGTGGACTTGCAAGACCATTTTCATACATAGAATCTATAGTTTGTAAAATTCTTTGCCTTTCTTTTTTTAATTTTTCTTTGTATTGTTTTAATTTATTTGAATCCATAAAACCACTCCTTATGCTCCTGGCAATCTATATTTTACAAGGCGTATTATTTCTGAAATAATACCGCTTATTAAGGGTAAATTAAGCATAACAAGCCGCTGTAAAACATAAATTATAAAAGCGCTTAGTATTGTAAATCCTATTCCTATGCCTACTCCCCTCGCTATACCTGAAATAAAATTCAATAAAATCAAACGAGTTGGATTTTGCATTAAATCTACATAATCACCTATTTTCGCTCTTTCAAGTTGTAACGATAAATTCTTAATTAATTCTAAATCCTTTTTTTCCTTCATAAAAGGCCCTCCAAATTTATTTTGCCTTAAAAACTTATTAAATATGTATTTATGATAATTTTATATTGATTACATTTCATAAAAAATATAAAATTAAATTAAAATATGTCTGGACCTTTATGGCCGGAACATGGAGGTGTTTTTATGTTAACTAATCCAAATCAAGTCAAACCTTTTCCATTAAAAACTTTAACTCGTATTTCTATTTTAGGTGCAATTTCTATTTTTATGAGTTTTACTCCCTTTGGTTATATTCAATTAGGAGCCATAAGGGTAACATTTATGCACATTCCAGTTATAATTGCATCTATTTTTGAAGGTTATTTTGGTGGAATAATTGTAGGGTTAATCTTTGGCCTCTCAAGTTTAATCAGTAATCTTTCTGGTCCTTTAGCCCCTGTTTTTATAAATCCAATGGTTTCTATATTTCCAAGAATCATGATAGGTATAGTCTCTGCTTTAGCTTACAAGAAAACAAAAAATGCATCTTTAACAGCAATTTTAGGAACTTTAACAAATACCGTTTTAGTTTTATCAATGATTTACTTATTTGCTGCCAAATCCTTTGCCAACATAAGAAAAATTGCAATAGATACTTTAGGAAAATTTCTATTATTAGTAGGTCTTAAAAATGGAACTCTAGAAATTATAGTAGCAGTAATAATCGTTACTGCCGTAGTAAAGGCTCTTAAATCTTCTTTTAAAGAGTGAAAAATGGGGTTGATATCATTCAACCCCATCAGATTGTAGACAATCTTTCATTGGTGTTTAGACTTTGCAAGAGCCCCGTGAATGGATTTCAAAAAGGCATCTCTCATGAGCTCTAGCAATTCTTGCTTTTCGACTTTTCAAAAGTCCGTAATTCTGCACACGGACGTGCAGAGCCGAGTGGCCGACACGGATGTCGGCTCACGAGGGTAGGACTTTTGAAAACAAAGAAAAGCTTAGAATTGCTTAGCGAAATGAGCGAATGCCAGGGAAATCCTTCACGGGGCTTATCAAAAAACAACTTTTTCAAGAGTCTGAATGGGGTTGATATCATTCAACCCCATATAAAGTTTTATACTATCTTAATTTTTCCGTTTATTCCCTCCATAACTTCTACAAAATCTGGGAAAGAGGTTTTAACATTGTCACAGTCATAAACTCTAACATTATCCAAAACAAAACCAACTAATGAAAAAGCCATAGCTATTCTATGGTCTTTAAAGGAAGAAAAATTATAACTGTCTTTCAAAATATATGTATTACCTAAAATCTTTAATCCATCATCTCTGATTTCGTATTCTATTCCCATCTCCTTTAAATTATAAGCGATGCTTTCTATTCTATTGCTTTCTTTGTATTTCAACTCCTGTGCATCCTTTATTATAGTTTCACCTTCAGCAAAAGCTGCTAGAATTGATATCAAAGGAATTTCATCTATAAGCCTTGGAATTATCTCCCCCTCAATAGTAATTCCCTTTAATTTACTTCTATAAACCTTTATACTGCCTACCAACTCATTATTAACTTCTCTTAAATTCAATATTTCAAATTGGCCTCCCATATTCTTAAATACTTCTAAAAAACCTGTCCGTGTTGGATTTAAAAGCACATCCTCAATTGTAACCTCCGAATTTTCAGTCAATGCAGCAGCTGCTATAATAAAGGCAGCTGATGAAAAATCAGATGGGACAAATAAATCCCTCGCTTGTAATTGTTGCCCTCCCTTTAATCTTATTTCATCCTTCTTAATTTCTAAATCTGCCCCTAAATATTTTAACATCCTTTCGGTATGATCCCGTGATCTAATCTTTTCCTTTATTTTTGTTTCTCCATCTGCATTAAGTCCAGCCAAAATAATAGCAGATTTAACTTGAGCAGAAGGAACTTCTAAGTTGTATTCTATTCCCTTTAGTTTTCCTCCCTTTATTAATAAAGGTGCCCTATCGTTATTTAATATTGACTTAATATCAGCTCCCATCATGTTAAGGGGATCGATAATCCTTTTCATTGGCCTTCTGCACAAGGATTCATCCCCATAAACAGCAAAATATCCATCTATGGATGACAATATTCCAGATATAAGCCTTATTGATGTCCCAGAATTTCCAAGATATATACTCTTAACTGCTGGTTTTAAGCTTTGTAGTCCTCTTGCTTTAAAATGAACTTCATCATTAACTATTTTTATATCAGCACCAAGCATTCTCATTGCATTTAAAGAATTTATCGTATCCTCAGCAAACAAAAAATTTTTAACCACTGCATCGCCATGACACAGTGGTAAAATTAATGCAGCCCTATGGGATATCGACTTATCCCCTTTTAATCTAACTCTTCCCTTTAGATTATTACATTTACTTGTAATAAAATTCATTTAATCACCTCATATTTACACAGTGATATGTGGCAATTACTTTGTTATATGTATCCTTAAACTCCTCAAAATTTAATGACTGGAAACCATCCGATAAAGCGTTATCCGGATCAGGATGAACTTCTATTAATAACCCGTCAGCTCCAGCTGCAATTGCTGCAAGACTTAATGGCTTTACCAATTCTCTTCTTCCAGTTCCATGGCTTGGATCTACTATTATTGCCAAATTAGTCCTTTGCTTAACCACAGGAACACAATTTAAATCAAGAGTATTTCTGGTGTAGTTTTCAAATGTTCTTATACCTCTTTCACACATAATTATATCAGTATTTCCTTCCAAAGCTATGTATTCCGCTGCATTTAACCATTCATCAATTGTTGCCGAAATACCCCTTTTAAGAAGAATAGGTTTTCTTATCCTCCCCAATTCCTTTAATAAGGGATAATTATACATATTCCTAGAACCAACTTGTATTATATCGATCGAATCTATCATTTCTTCAAGATCTCTAATGTCAAGTATCTCAGAAACTATTTTAACTCCATATTTTTTCTTCATTTCTTCTAGTATTTCTATTCCTTCCATTCCCAAACCTTGAAAACTATAGGGAGATGTTCTTGGTTTAAATGCGCCACCCCTAATGTATTCAATTCCTAACTCCTTTAAAAATTTAACTGTTTTATCCATAATATCATAATTTTCAACACTGCAGGGTCCAGCAATTATTAAAGGCTGATTTATATTAACCTTAGGACCTTGCTTTATTTTTTCGATCATAGAATATCACCTACAGCTCTTTTAACATATTTGTTAAAATTGAAATAGAATTCTCTATTGCTATATTAATATACTTTTCATAATCTGCAACATGGTTTTCATCCGCAAAATCTGAAATAGATCTTATTACTACAAAGGGAATATTATTTATATAGCTGGCATGGGCAATAGCTGCACCTTCCATTTCAACAGCTAACGCATCGAAGGTTTCCTTAAGCCATATAAGCTTTTTAGAATCTGCAATTACTTGATCTCCTGTTGCAATCCTTCCTATATGAACTTTAAAATGCTCTATATCCTTGGTTGCTTCGAAAGCCAAGCTTATTAATTTTTCATCTGCTTTAAATATATAATCATCCATTCTTGGTATTTGTCCAGGCTTATAGTCAATACATGTCCCATCAACGTCATGTTGAACTAAATCCTTTGATATCACAACATCACCTGGATTTAATTTTTCATTCACCCTGCCTGCTACTCCTGTATTTATCACTATATCCACATTAAAATCGTCTATAAGTATTTGTGTGCAAATGGCAGCATTGACTTTTCCTATGCCGCTTCTTACTATTACAACATCTTTATCAAGTAAAATTCCTTTGTAAAACTCCATATTAGCTTTTTTTTCTATTCTATCTACCTTCATCATTTTCTTTAGCTTTAATACTTCTTCTTCCATTGCTCCAATTATTCCGATCATCTATTTAACCTCCTAAGCAATATTTTATAGCATTTTTTACAAAGTTTTCTTTTAAGTCCCCTGTAATTATAGCATGGCCAATATTGTATGGTAAAGCGAATTTTATATTTTCATTTATTTTTTTCTTATCTTTTTTTATGTATTCCATTAATTTTTCAACATTATCGACTTTTATTTTTATGGGTAATCCCATATCTTTTATCAACTCGACGATCCTTTGATAATCTAAAAAATCAATATATCCAAGCTGATAAGACAAATAAGATTCAACCACCATGCCAATCGACACTGCTTCGCCATGTAAAATTTGAAAATTAAAGTAGCTTTCAATTGCATGCCCTATTGTATGTCCAAAATTAAGAACCTGCCTTCTATCATTATCATACACATCTTCTTCTACTATTTTAGCTTTAATTTTAGAGCATTGATGAACTATATGCATAAGTTTATCAGATTCCCTTTCAAGTAATCCCCTTTTATTTTGCATCAAGTAATCCCAAAGGCCATCATCAAAGACTATAGAATATTTGATAACTTCAGCAATACCATTTAAAAATTGTCTTTTATCCAACGTTTTTAAAAAATTTACATCAGTAAAGACAAATTCCGGCTGATAAAAAGTTCCTATAATGTTTTTAATTCCGTTATAATCAAATCCTGTTTTTCCACCTATACTGCTATCGCATTGCGCCATAAGAGTTGTAGGTATATGAACTACCCTAATCCCTCTCATAAAGGTTGAGGCTACAAAAGCCGCTAAATCACCAACCACTCCTCCCCCCATGGCTACTATTGTCGTCTTTTTATTGGCATTACATTTAATTAGCGAATTGTATATCTCAAGAACTGTGTTTATGTTTTTACTTCCTTCCCCTGGTTTAATTGATTTTAATCCAATTATATATGGAATTTGATTAAAATAATTTTTATATAGATTATAAACCGTATCATCGGTTACAATAAATAATGAATGACATTTATATTTCTCCAGCAATCCTTTAAACAAGTTAAAATCATGGGATATGTAAATATTATAAGGTTTTGAAACATTTACTTTAACTTCCTTCATAACTAACCCCTCTAATACACTTCTTTAAAAATATTATAACAATTAAACATTTTAATGAAAAGAAATATATAATATTAAAAAAGGAAGGTGTTTTAAAATGGCTTTAGGACGTTTTTTTACAGTTATTGTAGCAGTTTCTTTATTTTCCGCTATTCTCACATTTGTTTTGTTTAAATATTCGAGGGTTAAATTTTTAAAATACATAATAGGAATTTTATTTCTTATAGGCGGTCTCATCAACATATATCTTGGCAAAAAAGCGAAAGTAGGATTTGAAGACCTAGCAAGATTTATCCTAGCGACTATGTTCTTTATCGCAGCCCTTACAAATATATTATTTTCACTTTTCCTTGATACAAAATATAGTAAAAAGTAAAAAAACCCCTTAAGGTTAGTCCTTAAGGGGTTTTTATTATAGACTCTTAACTACCTCTAAACATCTTGCACATAAAGTCGGATGTTCTTTTGACCTTCCAACTGTTTCACTGTATACCCAGCATCTTTCGCATTTTTCTCCGTCAGCTTGAGAAACAAGGACAGCCAATTCTTTGATTTCCTCTCCTTTATAAGCATTTTCAGGTGCTTTATTAATTCCTTCAATCAACTCCACTTTAGAAACTATAAATACTGTTTCTAGATAGTTTCTAATTTCATTTAAGAAATTATAGGTTTCACCTTCAGCAAATATTTGAACTTTAGCATTTAATGAATGTCCAATTATTTTATTAACTCTTGCCATCTCTAATGCCTTTAAAACTTCTCCTCTTATTCTTTGAACATTATCCCATCTATTTTCTAATTCTTTATCAACATACTTTTCAACGACTTCCGGCCAATCTGCAAGATGAACGCTTTCAAAATTATTATTTTTTGATTTCGGCATATACTTCCATATTTCATCTGCTGTAAAGGATAAGACAGGAGCAATCATTTTTACTAAAGCATCTAATATCGTCCAAAGAACAGTTTGTGCAGCTCTTCTTTCCTTAGAATCAGGTCTTTCCGTATATAGCCTATCTTTAATTATGTCTAAGTAGAAATTACTCATATCAACAACGCAGAAATTATGGATATCGTGGTATAGAATATGGAACTCATAGTTTTCATAAGCATCCGTAACATCTTTTATTAAGTGTTGCAATTTCAAAAGAGCCCATTTATCAAGCTCATTCATTTCTTCATAATCAACCATGTCGGTATCTGGATTAAAATCATAAAGATTTCCAAGGAGGAATCTTGCAGTATTTCTTATCTTTCTATATACTTCAGAAAGCTGCTTTAGAATATCCTTTGACATTCTAACATCGCTCTTATAATCTGCTGAAGAAACCCAAAGCCTTAAAACATCTGCGCCATATTCCTTTATAACATCAAGTGGATCAATTCCATTTCCTAAGGATTTTGACATCTTTCTGCCTTCACCATCAACAACCATACCATGAGTTATAACCATCTTATATGGTGCCTTTTCTCTTGTTGCAACCGATGTTAAAAGTGAAGATTGGAACCATCCTCTATATTGGTCATTACCTTCTATATAAAGGTCAGCTGGCCAGCTTAGCTCATCCCTTGTCTCTAATACTCCTACATGGCTTGAACCTGAATCAAACCAAACATCCATAATATCAGTTTCTTTTCTAAATTTATCCGAGCCACATCCGCACTTCGTCCCTTCTGGTAGGAGATCCTTTGCTTCTAATTCAAACCAAGCATTTGATCCTTTTTGTCTGAAAATCTCTGCTACATGGTAAATAATATTTTTATCAACCAATTCCTTACCGCACTCTTCACAATAGAATATTGGAATTGGAACTCCCCATGTTCTTTGCCTTGAAATACACCAATCGCCACGTTCAGCAACCATACTTTCAATTCTGTCTTCTCCCCACTCTGGAATCCATTTTACTTCCTTTATGGCTTCTATTGCTGCCTTTCTAAAGCCTTCTATTGAAGCAAACCACTGTTCTGTTGCTCTAAAAATAATTGGGTTTTTACATCTCCAACAATGTGGATAGGAGTGGGTAATCTTTTCCTCTGCAAGAAGCATATTGTTTTCTCTTAAATCCTGTAGAATAACCTTGTTCCCTTCCTTATATGTTAATCCAACATATTTCCCTGCAAGCTCAGTAAATCTTCCTTTACCATCAACAGGATTTAATACTTCTAATCCGTATTTTTGACCGATATAAAAGTCCTCTTCACCATGTCCTGGTGCTGTATGGACACAGCCTGTTCCTGATTCTAATGTAACGTGTTCGCCAACTATTATTAATGATTCTCTATCAAAGAAGGGATGATGGCATACCTGTCCTTCAAGTTCATATCCTTTAAAGGTTGCTAAAATTTCTTCTCCTTCAAGTTTCGCAGCTTTTTTAACATTTTCAAGAAGTTCCTTAGCAACTATATATACCTCTTCATTGAACTTAGCAAGTACATAATCAAAGTCAGGTCCTAAACATATAGCAAGGTTAGCAGGTAACGTCCAAGTTGTTGTCGTCCATATTACATAATAAACATTGTTAAGATTAACGCCAAGATCCTTAAATAAACCTTTATCATCTAATAATCTAAATTTAACATAAATTGAATTTGAAGTTTCATCATCATATTCTATTTCTGCTTCCGCAAGGGCAGTTTCACAGGATGGACACCAATACACAGGTTTTAGCCCTTTATAAATATATCCCTTTTGAGCCATATCTCCAAAAATCTCTATCTGCTTTGCCTCAAATTCTGGTGATAATGTAAGATAAGGATTTTCCCAGTCTCCTATAACTCCTAAACGTTTAAACTGTTCCTTTTGTCTTTCCACCTGTTCAAGGGCGTAATCCCTACACATATTTCTAAACTCAATAGTTGATACATCGTGGACCTTTATACCCAATTTCTTTAATGCCTGAAGTTCAATTGGAAGACCATGCGTATCCCATCCTGGAACATAAGGTGCATAAAAGCCCCTCATAGTCTTATATTTGTTTATCATATCTTTTAATATTTTGTTTAGAGTATGTCCTAGATGGATATCGCCATTAGCATAAGGTGGTCCATCATGAAGAATAAATGGAGTTTTCCCTTTATTCTTTTCAAGAGCTTTTTTATAAATATCAATATCTTCCCATTCCTTTAAAATATTAGGTTCCTTTTGTGGTAAATTGGCCCTCATAGCAAACTCTGTTTGTGGCAAATTGAGCGTTTTGCTATAATCCATGCTAAATCCTCCTCCTGTATATTTTTTCCAAAATAAAAAGCAGACCTCACCATGGGGCGAAGTCTGCTCGCGGTACCACCCAAATTTATATCTTAATTATAATAACGGCTATGCCGGCACAGCTTACTAAAATTCAGCCTGCTACTCAAGGGTGATTTTCAATAGCTGGTAGTTTATGGGCTTTCACCTTCCCCCACTCTCTGTAAAACCCCATGCTATCTACTCGTCCCTTTCATCGTATCATAATATTAAATTTATTCATAAATATACTACAATATGTAATTGATGTCAATATAATTAATCATTCAAACTTTTCAATGGTTTCAAGTTGTGCCTGTAGTAGACCTTTAAATCTTGATCTAAACATATTAAATTCTTGTCTAAGCATTTCATACTCTTTATTAATTTCGAGGACCCTTTGTTGTGCCTCTGAAATAATTTGATTAGCTCTATTTTGAGCATCCTTAATAAGCTCTTCAGACTTTTCCTTAGCATTGTTTAAAATCATTTCAGCTTCTTTTTTTGAGTTTTCCTTTGCCTGTTCTGCAGCAGATTGAGCTAATACAAGTGTATTTTGTAATGTTGATTCTATATTTGCATAATGTTCGATTTTTTCATTCAATGTGCTTATTTTCTCCTTTAAATTCAAGTTTTCCTTGTAAATTTTTTCATACTCCTCAACTATTTGGTCAAGAAACTCATCTACTTCATCTGCATCATATCCTCTAAAAACCTTCTTAAATTCTTTATTAGCAATATCATTAGGTGTTATTGTCATATCAAACCCTCCTAAATAATTTTCTTTGCGTTAAACACAAATCTACCGTTGCGCGTTGTTCCAAGGCATTCGCCAAGTTGAAATCTCCCATAACCTTTTATAGATAACAAAGAATTAGGGTCAACTTTTTTATTTACTTCTTTTATCAGTTTAAAGTTTAATTTAACCTTCTCATTGCGTATGAGCTCTGATGCTTTATTCCTTGAAACTCCAATTAATTCCGCAACAATAGCATCAAGTCTCAGTGAAGCAATATTTATATTAAATTCTTTAAATTTTACTTGTTTTTCACGAGCTTCTTGTAATGATATTTTCTTTATTTTTACACTTGTATGTTTTATTTGTGTTAAATTCAATAAAATATAATCGCTTAATTCTTTTAATACGTAAACCTCAGCTCCATCTTCATAAACGTTAATATCGCCTATTTTTTCCCTTTTTATGCCTAAAGATAAAATAGCACCTAAATAATCCCTATGCTCTAACTGTTCAAATTTAAAATTGCCTTCTATTTTAAGAACATCGATAGGATACTCTATATCATCATTCAAACCAAGCTTAGCTATTGTTCTTTCTAGCTTACCTTCATCAAAAAAACAAACTTCTACACCTTCATCAGAACAGAGCTCCTTTAACGCAGCCTGCTCCTCTGGATTTAAAAAATCCGTAAAAACTGTTTGCCATTTTCTAGATTGATCTATCTTGTTTAAAAAAGAAAGATATGTATTTTTATCAATAATAAAACCATTTATGTTAATCTGATTCATGCCATCACCCTACCATTAGTCAAAGTTAATAAATGTTCCCTTATCGAAATGCTCCTTAAGTTCATTTGTTATTTCTACTGACTCTGGGACAACAAGGTAAACAGATTTTGCTATTTCTTCTATGTCCCCTCCTAAAGCATAAGAACCACCAACAATTATATCTAACATTCTTTGTGCAAGATCACGGTCTAAATTAACCATATTTAAAACAACTATCTTCTTCTCCTTTATAGCTTCTATGATGTCTATAGTATCTTCTAATTCTTGAGGCCTCTTTAATAAGACTTTAGGGAACATAGTCTTAAAACTGTTTATACTAACTACTTTGTTTGTTCCTTCAATCTCTTTATCTTCTTCCTCTTTTATTTCCTCTTCCTCTTCTTCTCCTAAGCCTAATACCCCCATAACCTTATTAAAGGGTTTTAAAATTTTATTTGACATAATATCCCTCCTCACATTCTCCTACCAAAAATACCAGTTCCTACTCGAACAATATTAGCTCCTTCTTCAATAGCAATATCAAAATCATCCGTCATGCCCATGGATAAGAACTTTATACTACTGTTAGGTAAATCAAATTGCTTTAATTTTTCAAATAAAAATCGCATTCTTTTAAAATAATCCCTTGTTTTATTTTTATCCTCAGTTACAGGTGGTATTGTCATTATTCCACTTAAAATTATATTTTCAAACTCCGAAACCTTTTTGACAAATTCATCAAGTTCTTCTTCATAAATACCAGACTTACTAGATTCTTTTCCTATATTAATTTCAATTAAAACTGGCATCTTTTTCCCTATTTTTTTAGCTCTTTTATCTATTTCTTGAGCAAGTTCTATACTGTCTAAAGAATGGATAAGATCTACTTTATCTATTATATATTTTACTTTATTTCGTTGTAGATGACCTATAAAATGCCATGTTACATCAGGAACCATTTCATACTTTTGCAGTAATTCCTGTGCTTTACTTTCTCCAAAAATAGACAATCCATATTTTTTAGCTTCCAAAATTTTTTCTACAGGATGCATCTTACTCACAGCTACTAATATAATCTCATCTCTTTTCTTACCAATTTTGCATGCTGCTTCATCTATTTTTTTTAATACTGCTTCAATATTTTCTGCGATTGCCATAAAATCACCCCTTATTTTTGGTGAAAATAATCCAATTGATATAATTCTACACATAAATTAAAAATCCTCTATTTTTCTTTTATATTTAATTTTAATATTAATTTTTTGAAAACTCAAGCATTTTACAATAAAGTATATAGGAAAACAGAGGAGATTGTAGAAGAATTGAGGAAAACAGAACCTATTGTATTTAAAAGCTTATAGATGCTATTAAATATTTTTAATACAATTTAACAAGATTTGTATTATACAACAGCTAATGTTATTATATAAATAGATAAATAAACATTTGCGATTGGGAGGTTTTATAATGTTTCTTATAAATGTGGAGACCTTTTTAAAAAAGGTTTACCACAAAGAGGATGAATCTTTTACCTAGAGCCGAACCAAGAATCAATAATAAAGTAAAGGAGTTGATATAATGGAAATCGGCAATATAGCAAAGGTAAAAGAGGACGTAATAATAAAAACTACAAATAAAAAGGAAAAAAAGAATCCTACAAAAAATCAAGGATGTATAAAAATGAACGATTATTTTGCATTTTAAATAAGTCCCCAAATGGGGACTTTAAATTTATATCTCAAGTTTTAAACTATTATTTGGGCATTCTTTTATACATTCAAGACATTTAGAACATTTAAAATCTAAAGAAGGTTCTTTTTTATTTTCCCTATATAAGCTATAATCGTTATTTAACGAAGCTATATAACAAACATTATCGCATTTTCCACATTTCCTGCAACTATTTATGTCTCGTTTTATCTTAAATAAACTATATCTATTTAAAATTCCATTAATCCAAGCAATAGGACATCCAGCTTTATAATACATATACAATTGTTTACTTTTATCATTTTTTTTACTAAATAAAATTTCCATAAAAAAACCTATTGGGCAAATCCATCTGCAAAAGGCTTTTCCCACAAATATTCCAGTTATAATACCAGCAAGAACAATCCATTTAAGACTAATATTAAAAACAAATAAAGAAACATATATTGTTAAACCAATTATTCCTTGAAGAATAAGCCTATTTTTGATTATATTTTTCATTATACCCCTCCTTTATACCTCCTATGGGTATTATACCAATTCAACGAAAAAAATAAAAGCCCTTTTTTAGGGCTTTTATAATATAATGCAAATTAGACCTCCATTACCTTCATTAATTATTTTTTGTAGTGTTCTTTGAAGCTTTTCTTGAACATCTTCAGGCATTTTATATAGTTTATTTTGTAATCCTTCTTTTACAAGTTCTTCTAAGGTCTTTCCAAACATATTAGCCTGCCAAATCTTTTGGGGATTATTTTCAAATTCTTCTAGTAATGATCTTAATAGTTCTTCGCTTTGCTTTTCTGTTCCAACAATTGGAGATACTTCAGTTTCAACATCTACTTTTATTATGTGTAATGAAGGTGCACTTGCGCGCAACTTAACTCCAAACTTATTGCCTTGTCTTACAATTTCTGGTTCCTCAAGTTTCAATTCATCTATTTGTGGTGGCACCATACCATATCCAGTTTCCTTTACTTCCTTTAATGCCGATTCAATTCTGTCGTATTCTCTCTTTGCTATAGTAAGGTCCTTCATCAAATTAAGTAGATCAAATTCACCAGAGATATTAAATCCTGATATCTCACCAAGAATTCTATAGAAAAGTCCGTCCTTAACCTTCATAGTAATACTTGCACTGCCTTCACCAAGGTTCATTTCATCTAAATTAACATCTCCGACAAATTCGTATTCCTTATATGAATTTATGATAGGTTTAATATCTCTTATCTTCGAGAGATCTTTAATGGAATTTTTTACAGCAAGAATAAAATTCTTCTTTAACCAATGATCATTATCTAAATGCTCTACCCAATCAGGAAGTTTGATTCCAATTTCTTTTATTGGGAATTCATGTAGAACCTTTTCAAATATATTATTTACATCTTCTATCCTCAAATTAGCAGCATCAGCAATATATACAGGAACTTTATACTTTTCCTCAAGATTTTTCCTTAAATTTATTGTTTCTGGATTATACGGATGTGTAGTATTTAATACTATAATAAATGGTTTGTTAAGGCCTTGTAATTCCCTAATTACTCTTTCCTCTGCCTCAACATAATTTTCTCTTGGTATTTCTGTTATACTGCCATCGGTTGTGACAACTACTCCTATGGTGGAGTGCTCATTTATGACTTTCCTTGTTCCAATCTCAGCAGCTTCTGTAAAGGGTATTTCTTCTTCAAACCATGGAGTTTTAACCATCCTTATCTGATCATTTTCTAAGTGCCCTGTAGCTCCATGGACCATATAACCTACACAGTCTATCATCTTTACCCTCATCTTGGCATTATCATTTAATTCAATTTCAACTGCTTCATCGCTTGGAACAAATTTAGGTTCAACTGTAGTAATTATTTTACCTGAACCACTTTGTGGTAGTGCATCTTTAGCCCTTTCCTTTTTATGCATGTTACTTATGTTCGGTAAAACAAGCAGCTCCATAAATCTTCTAATAAAAGTGGATTTACCTGTTCTTACAGGCCCTACTACCCCAACATAGATATCGCCTTGTGTTCTTTCAGCAATATCTTTATATATATTGAATTCCTCCACAGTTCAACCTCCTAATACATTTTATCTAATTCATATATATTTAGCATCATTATTTTTTAGAACTAATTGTGGAGGAATTATTAAAAAATAATATATCCTAAAACCCCACCTAAAATAGTTAAAATTATTGGATCAACCTTGTATTTTAGGGATACAACGAAGGATAAAAGAAATACAATAAAAGTTTTAATATCAAAGACGGATTCATTAAATACCAATATGGCAGCTGCCAATATCAGTCCTATCACTGTAGGCCTTAAATTTGAAAAAATAGCTTCAAAAAATTTTGCATTATTGAGTTTTAAAACTAATTTAGTTAGAATTATCATAATAATAACCGACGGCATTGAAACTCCTAATGTACTGAATATGGCTCCAAAAATTCCTGCTAACTTGTAGCCAACATAGGTTGCACAATTAATTGCTATAGGTCCTGGAGTAACTTGAGAAATAGCAACAATATCAATAAATTCTTTATGGGATAGCCAATTATTTTGATTTACTACATTTAATTGTATCAAAGGTAGCATTGCATAGCCCCCACCAAAGCTAAACATCCCTATTTTAAAAAACGTAAGAAATAACTTTAAAATCATATTTTATTTCTCCTTGTTAAATATCTTAATGAACCAACAATAATTGATAATAAAATAATATAAATTGGTGTGATTTTAAAAATCCATATTGATATTGCAACTAATAAAACAAATATAATGCTTATTCTATTTATTTTAGCACTCTTTCCCAATCTGAATACTGATGCAAAAATCATCCCTGCTACCACAGGCCTTATTCCTAAAAAAATTTTTTCTATTGTAGGGCTATTTTTTATTTCAGTAAAAACAGCAGCAATTAAAACTATTATTATAAAAGAAGGAAGAACCGAACCTAAGCAGCTAAAAATAACCCCCTTTATTCCCATTAATTTATAGCCTACAAATACAGCTGTATTTACAGCTATGGGTCCTGGTGAAGCTTGAGCAACAGCCACTAAATCAAGGAATTCTTCACGCCCTATCCATTCTCTTTTATCTACTACCTCCCTTTCAATAAGAGGGATCATAGCATATCCCCCTCCAAGGGTAAAGGCACCAATTTTAAAAAAAGTTAAAAACAAATCTAATGCATTCATTATATCACCTTACAAAATATGAAGAATATTGTATTTCATCCTTTTTATCTCTTTGCATAAGCTCAGTAACAGCTTCTTTGGCATCTTTACCATTAAAAAGAACGTTATATAGTTTTTCTGTTATAGGCATTTCTATACCTATTTTCTTAGATAGTTCATATGTAGATTTAGTCGTATTTACCCCCTCAACAACCATCTTTATTTCGCTTAAAGCTTCCTCAACCTTTTTACCCTTACCTATCAAAATACCTGCCCTTCTATTCCTTGAATGCATACTTGTGCAGGTTACGATTAAATCACCTATGCCGCTCAATCCTGCAAAAGTCATTGGATTAGCTCCAAGAGCTGTTCCAAGTCTTGCAATCTCAGCTATACCTCTTGTCATTAGTGCCGCCTTTGTATTATCCCCAAATCCTAAACCATCTGAAATACCAGCAGCAAGTGCTATTATATTTTTAACTGCACCCCCTATTTCAACACCAACAACATCAGTATTGGTATATACTCTGAAATTAGGAGTCATAAAAATGTCTTGAACTTTTAATGCAGTATCTTCGTCCTTTGATGCAGCAACTATTGCTGTTGGGATATTCCTTGAAACTTCCTCTGCATGTGAAGGACCTGAAAGAACTGCAATCTTATTATTAGGGAAAAACTCCCCCAATATTTCTGACATTCTTTTAAATGTTTTATCTTCTATGCCCTTTGTCAGGCTTACAAAAATCTGATTTTCATTAACAAATTCTTTAATCTTTAAACAAAGTTCACGAACTGCATGGGATGGAACTGCAACTACTATAATATCAGAACTTTTAATCGTCTCTTCTAAATTAAACCTTACATCGACATTCTTTGGAATAATAACATCCGGTAAATACTTAGAGTTTTGTCTTTTATATTTTATTTCTTCTAATACGGAAACGTTGCGATCCCAGATGTAAACGTCATTAGACTTTTTTGATAATAAAACTGCAATCGCTGTTCCCCAGCTTCCCCCACCTAATACTGCTATCTTCATTTTAATCCTCCTTTTTGGATTTATAAACAAGCCTTATCGGGGTCCCTTCAAATCCAAAATGTTGTCTTATTTGATTTTCAAGATATCTGTCGTAAGAAAAATGAACTATTTCTTCATCATTAACAAATATAGCAAATGTAGGTGGTTTCGTCGAAACTTGTGTAGCATAATAAATCTTTAGTGCTTTGCCTTTTTCAACTGGTGGTTGCCTTAACATAACTGCCTCACTTATCACTTCATTTAGAACACCGGTCTTAACCCTCATTGCATTTTGATTTGCAACATATTTTATAAGGTCTATTAATTTAGTTACTCTTTGACCAGTTTTGGCCGAAATATAAATAATTGGGGCATATGTCATAAAGGATAATGATGTTCTGATTTTATTATTATATTCATTCATCGTTTTATCATCTTTTTCTATTAAATCCCATTTATTAACAACTATAACTATACCTTTCCCTGCTTCATGGGCTATACCTGCAATTTTTTCATCCTGCTCTGTCACTCCTTCAGTAGCATCAATCATAATAAGGCAAACATCTGCTCTATCTATTGCAGCAAGTGAACGGATGACACTATATTTTTCTATCTCTTCTTTAATTCTGCTTTTTCTCCTTATACCTGCTGTATCAATAAACAAAAATTTCTCACCGTTAATTTCCACTAAACTATCTATTGCATCCCTTGTAGTTCCAGGAATATCACTAACAATAGCCCTTTCTTCACCCGTTAATCTATTTAGTAAAGAAGATTTTCCAACATTCGGTTTCCCAACTATTGCAACCTTGATTAATGGTTCTTCTTCATCATCAGCTTCTTTATCTTTAAAATATTTAACGATTTCATCAAGCATATCCCCAAGACCTAAACTTAAAGCTGCAGAAATTGTAATTGGTTCTCCTAAACCTAATGAATAAAACTCAAACTTGTTATCCTCTAATTTTAAATTATCAATTTTATTTACAACAAGAACTACTGGCTTATTAACCCTTCTTAACATCTCTGCAACTTCAATATCTGTAGCAGTTAACCCTTCCTTGCCATCCACCATAAACAATATTACATCTGCAGTTTCAATTGCTATTTGAGCCTGTCTTTTCATTTGTTTAAGTATAATATCTTCACTTTCAGGTTCAATACCGCCTGTATCTACGAGGGTAAACCTGTAATTTAACCATTCAACCTCCGCATAAATTCTATCCCTCGTTACTCCAGGAGTATCCTCAACTATAGATATTCTTTTCCCAACCAGCTTATTAAAAAGAGTAGATTTCCCTACATTTGGTCTTCCAACTATTGCAACAATTGGTTTCGCCATTATATCACCTCACCTTTAATTTTTTCTATCAAATCTTCTCCAGTATATTTTACTTTAATCACCTTTGCCTTCAATTCATTTTCCAATTCCAGTAAGCTAACATCATCCAAAAATATATCTTCATCAGCTTTTAACATATTGTTTGGAATAAAAATATATTTTTCTGTAATTGAATTTTTTAACTGATTAATTATATCCCTACCTGTCAATAAACCTGCTACAGTTATCTTTTCTCCAAAGAATTCATTATAAACTTTATAAACTTTTATACTTAAATTAAGTTTTTTAGAGATAATTTCTGATATATCATTTAAATAACTAAAAAACGACTCTCCAGTTAAAAAAGCAATTTTTTTACCCTTTCCGTCAAAATCATTTGTTTTTAAATCCTCCAAAATGTTTCTTTCAAAAAATCTAATCATACCAATGCCATCCTCAAGTTGTTCAAAGTCCCCGTAATGTTCATAATCAGGTAGCTCCACACCTGCCATAACATAAAATTCATCAGCAAGACGTGCAAATGGAGTTCCTAGTTCTTTATTAAACTTTTCTTGAAGAGGCTTTAAATATTCTATAAGTTCTAATGATTTTTGGGCATCATAACCTTGTATTTTATATAATTTATCTCTATATTTTGTAATTCCAACGGGAACTATTGCAACATTTTGAACATTAGGATAAAGTCCCTTTAAATCTTCAAGAGTCTTTACTAATTCTTCTTTATCATTAATTCCATAACATAAAACAATTTGGCAGTTAATAGTAATACAACCTTCAGCTAACTTTTTAAGCTGATTATTAATTTCAGCTGCCCTTTTATTATTAAGCATTTTTACCCTTAATTCAGGATTAGTAGTATGAACAGATACATTAATTGGACTTATTCTATATTTTATAATCCTATCTATTTCCTCATCCTTTAAATTTGTTAGTGTTATAAAATTCCCTTGAAGAAATGATAACATGGAATCATCATCCTTAAAATACAGCGTCTCCCTTAAGTTAGGAGGTAATTGATCTATAAAGCAAAAAATGCATTTATTATGACATCTTTTAGGATGCTCGATAGCTGGATCTATAAGCTCTAACCCTAAATCTTCATCATAATCCTTTTCTATCTCAATCTCCCACTCTTCTCCATAATTTTTTCTTACTACCAAGTTTAAATATTCATCCGTAGTTAAATACTTATACTCTAGAATATCCCTTACCTTAACTCCATTTATTTCAAGCAAAACATCTCCAGCTTCTATTCCTACTTCCTGTGCAATAGAATTAAAAGCTACACTTTTTATAACAAGTCCATCTCTTTTCAAATTCGACACCTCAACTTTAATTATCATAAATTTAATATTAACACTTAAAAAAAATAATATCAAGAAAAATACTAACTTCGAATAACCGAAGTTAGTAAACTTACATAGGCAATGTTATCTTAAAAGTAGTTCCTTCTCCTACTTTACTTTCAACATCTATTTTCCCTTGCATGAGATTTACAACATGCTTAACTATCGCAAGTCCAAGTCCCGTTCCTCCTAAACTTCTTGATCTTGCTTTGTCAACCCTATAAAAACGCTCAAAAAGCCTTGGCAAGTGTTCTTTTGGAATACCAATTCCATTGTCAATGACAGAAATGATTACTTCATTCGTGCTTTTTTCTAATATAATCTTTACTTTTCCTCCCTCATTGGTATATTTAATTGCATTATCTAACAAATTAATTAGCATTTGCTTAAATTTGTCTCTATCTCCGTGGACATAAGCATCCTCACATTTTTTTTCTAGATATATTTCGATATTTTTACTTTCTGCCAATGGTTTCATAATATATTTAATTTCTTCTAATATTTCTATAACATTTAATTTTTCAAAATTAAGAGCATATTCTTTATTCTCTAGCTCTGATAAAGTTAAAATATCATTAATCAACCTTGTTAATCTTTCCGCCTCAATATTAATTATATCTAAAAATTTCTTACGAATATTTTCATCTTCTACATCCTTTAGTGTTTCAGCAAAGCCCTTTATCGATGTTAAAGGTGTCTTTAATTCATGGGAAACATTAGCAACAAATTCTGAACGCATATTTTCAAGCATTTTCATTTTTGTTATATCCTGAATAACCATTAAAGTTCCAACATTTTCAGTATTTTTTTCACTATTTATCTTAATTATCTTTATTTTAAAATACTTTACATCAGGATACGAAACTTTTATTTCAATTTCATCCTCTAAATTTTGTTTAATTAATTCTTCCAATTCAAGATTTCTTATAACTTCAATGAAATGTTTGCCAGTAACCTCCTCTTTGATGTCAAACATTTTCTTTGCAGCAGGATTAATTAGAATTATTTTTTCATTGTTGTCAAAAGCAATAACACCATCTTCCATACTTCTTAATATAGATATTAATTTATTTCTTTTATCCTCTAAATCCAGTATGGTTTCCTGTAATCTTGCAGCCATTATATTAAAAGCATGACCAAGCTTTCCTATTTCATCTTTGGTTTTTATCTTTATCCTCTTATCATAGTCTCCCATTGATATTATAGTTGCTATTCTTGTAAGGTCTCTTATTGGTTCAATAAATTTACCTAAGAAAATCCAAGCAAGTAAACTAGACAAAATTAAAGCAATTAATATTGTTACTAACAAAAAGTATATAATATTTTGCTGCATGTATTTAATCAAATCAAACCGCATTGCTAATCTCATAATACATATTTTGCCATTATAATCAAAGCGCTTTGCATAATAAAAAAGATTTTGCTTTATAGTCGAACTTTTTCTAAAACTTATTCCTTTACCATAATAAATAGCATCTATAAATTCCTTCCTGTTCTTATGATTTTCCATCTTAAAGCTTTCTGCATCTGAATCCCCTAATACCACACCGTCATTTCTTATTATAGTAACCCTTTTATTAATAGCTCCTTTAATTTTTTTAGCTAATTCATCAAAATTATTAAACTTTGAATATCGCACAAAATCTATAGCTAAGTTAGCTTGATAATCCAACTCATTTTCAACAGTATTTATTAACAAATTTTTTGTATAATAATAAAACAAAAAACTTATGAAAGTTATAGTTGTTATCAAAATAGTAGTAATAAAAACTAATAACTTTTTTCTCATGCAATCACCTATTCTTTGAATTTATATCCTATTCCCCTCACAGTTTCAATATATCTAGGATTTTTATCATCATCTTCAATCTTTTGCCTTAAATGTCTTACATGAACGTCAACGGTTCTTGTCTCACCATAATATTCATATCCCCACACTTTATCCAGCAAAAAGTCCCTTGTTAAAACCTTACCTTTATTTAAAATCAAAAGTTTCAAAAGTTCGAATTCTTTTAAGGTCAGTTCTATTTTTTTGCCATCTTTTAAAACCTCATGTTTATCAAAATCTAATTTTAAGTCATGAATTTGAACGACATTCTTTTTTTCTTCTTTGCTATTTCGTCTTAATACAACTTTAACACGTGCCAATAATTCCCTTACCGAAAATGGTTTTGTTATATAATCATCTGCTCCAAGCTCTAAGCCTAAAATTTTATCAAACTCTTCGCTTTTTGCTGTAAGCATAATAATGGGTATATTTGATATACTTTCATTCTTCTTTAATTCCTTACAAACATCAAATCCATCCATCTCAGGAAGCATTATGTCAAGCAAAATCAAGTCTGGCTTTTTCTCAATAGCTAACTTAAGTCCTTCCTTTCCATTTAAAGCATAAAAAACCTTATAACCATTTGTCTCTAAGTTATACTTTAATAATTCAATTATATGCAGTTCATCATCAATTAAAAGTATTTTTTCTCCCGCCATAATATCACTCCTTTATTTGTATAATATTTAGCTGTCTACCAGTCATAGTTCCATCCCTTCTATAGGAATAAAAATCATTATTGCACTTAGTGCAAATTAAACTTTCATAAATATTTTCTTCTAAAATTCCTGATTCAATAAGTTGTTTTTTATTTTCTTCACTCAAGCTTATATAAAATTTTTCGTCTTTCCTATTTAAATTGAAAAAATCACCTAAATCTTCTTTAACTTCATAACAACATGGTCCTATTGATGGTCCTATAGCAGCAATTATATCGTTAGGGATACTTTCAAAATACTCTGTCATCCCTTTAACAACCTTTGTTACGATTTTAAGGGCAGTCCCCTTCCATCCAGCATGCACAGCAGCTACAATCTTCTTATATTTATCTACTAAAAAAATTGGGACACAATCTGCTGTAAATATCACAATTGGAAGGTTTAATTCCTTTGTAATTATCGCATCTGCTTCTGTCCCAAGTATATTTTCTCTATTTTCATGAGTCACAATAATTACTTTATCTCCATGAACCTGTTTAGTAAAGACTAAATTATCTGCATTAAAATTTAACTTGACTACTTTTTCAATAACAGCATCAAGTATTCTTAGATCATTACGCATTAAACTATACTCATTAAAATCAATACCAAAATATTTACTTGTAAAAATATGATTTATAAATCCTAATTCTATAAAGGCTTTTGCTTCAACTCCTTTATCTGAATAAATAAACATAATAACACCACCATCAATTTCTTTATAAATATTTTATCATAAAAAATAAAAGGATTCAGCATAAAGCTAATCCTTACTTTCACTTAATAGTTTTTGCAATTCTTCTAAAAAAGTATTAATATCCTTAAATTGTCTGTATACCGAGGCAAATCTTACATAAGCTACATCATCCAACTCTTTTAATTTTTTCATAACAAGTTCACCTATTAAGCTGCTTTCTACTTCTTGTCTCATTGTGTTGTATACTTGTTTTTCGATTTCATTTGCAAGTTCCTCAATCTTTGAAATCGATATAGGTCTTTTTTCACACGATTTTAAAACTCCAATTAATATTTTTCTTTTATCGAAAGGTTCCCTTCTACCATCTTTTTTTACAACATAAACAGGTATATCCTCCACCTTTTCATAGGTAGTAAATCTTCTATTGCAATTTAAGCATTCCCTTCTCCTTCTAATAGATGTATTATCTTCAGTTGGTCTTGAATCTAACACCTTAGTCTCATTATGATTGCAAAATGGGCATTTCATTTCCTTCATCTCCATCGTATATCTTTTTATTGATAAATTATAGCATCATTTTTGTTTATTGTCTATTATTCTTCACCGTTATCCTGTAAGAGATCTATTAAAATCACATCTACCCCTATAGTCTTTATATTGTTCCAACTTATCAAAATTTCATCCTTTTTCTTAAAAAGGGACAAAAAAGCATTTTCTGGGGGAATAACAATATACTCAATTCTTTCTAAATTATCGTCAAAAATAAGGTCACTTATAAAGCCTAATCTCTTACCCTTATTGATATCTATAACCTCCATCTGTCTTAATTCCGATAAAGTAACATGAACATTTTCTAAATTATCTCTCATAACTTCACCTCCTAAAAAATTATATGATACAAACAAAAAAAATATGGGTGTAATTTATAAACACCCATACTTTAAACAAATTTTCTCAAATGGTTCAAAGCTGATTTTTCTAGCCTTGAAACCTGTGCTTGGGAAATTCCAATTTCTTCTGCTACTTCCATTTGTGTCTTACCTTCAAAAAATCTCATCATTAAAATCATCTTTTCTCTTTTATTCAATTTTTTAAGTGCTTGCCTAATTGCAATATTTTCTATCCAAGAATCATCATCATTTTTTGTATCACTAATTTGATCCATTACATATATTGCATCTCCTGCATCGTGATAGATCGGTTCAAACAAAGAAACAGGATCCTGAATTGCATCTAGTGCAAAAACAACTTCTTCACGAGGAACATTAAGTTCTTTAGCTATTTCAGAAATAGTCGGTTCTTTGTTGTTTTCCGAAACCAATTTATCTCTAACCTGTAAAGCTCTATAGGCAATATCCCTTAATGACCTGCTAACTCTTATTGAGTTATTATCTCTTAAATATCTTCTTATTTCCCCAACAACCATTGGAACAGCATAAGTTGAAAATTTTACATTCTGGTCTATATCGAAGTTATCAATTGCTTTAATGAGCCCAATACACCCTACTTGAAACAAATCATCTACATTTTCTCCTCTATTATTAAATCTTTGAATAACACTTAAGACCAACCTTAAATTTCCCTTTATAAACTTTTCCCTAGCTTCTTTATCTCCTTGTTTCATTCTCATCAACAATTCTTTCATTTCTTCATTTGTAAGAACAGGAAGTTTTGAAGTATTTACTCCACAGATTTCAACTTTGGTGTTTGCCATAGTGCTGCTTCAACTCCTTCGGTTAATTTTGTATTATAATTATTCCCGAAGGATATTTTTTTTATTCTTTTCATAAATTTACAATAAATCTATGATTTAAACCATTTTAGTAATTTCCTTCTTTAATCTTTTTATTATTCTTTTTTCAAGCCTTGATATATAAGATTGTGAAATCCCTAATATATCTGCGACCTCCTTTTGTGTTTTTTCTCCTTCACCTTTTAAACCAAATCTTAGTTCCATTATTTGTCTTTCACGTTTACTTAATCTGTTTATTGCATTCATCAATAATTGTTTTTCTACTTCGTCCTCTATATAATGATAAATTAAGTCATTATCAGTTCCTAATATATCTGAAAGCAATAATTCATTACCATCCCAATCGACATTTAACGGTTCATCAAAGGAAATTTCACTTCTGACCTTACTGTTCCTTCTTAAATACATTAATATCTCATTCTCTATACATCTTGATGCATATGTTGCAAGTTTAATTCTTTTTGTAGGCTCAAAAGTATTAACAGCCTTAATTAATCCTATTGTTCCTATGGATATCAAATCTTCTATACTTACTCCAGTATTTTCAAATTTTTTAGCTATATATACAACTAGTCTAAGATTTCTTTCAATCAAAACATCTTTAACTTTGTAATTCCCCTTTTTTAATTCTTCGACCAAATTATTTTCCTCTTCATTCGATAAAGGTGGCGGTAAAACATCAGCTCCCCCGATATAATGCACAAAACTTTTTCTAAAAAATTTATTCATTATGAAATTAACAAATTTCATCAATAAATTAATTATAAAATTTATAATTCCCATAGCACTTCCCCCTATCTTATAATTTCTGGAAAAGCTAATGCATCAAATGCTCCCTCTTGAGATAATGGGAGATGATAAAATGTCATTATTACATCCTCTAAAACTTTTAAATGTCCTTCCTTTTTGACTATTAACTTATCTATTTTTATTCCTGTTATTAAGCCGTTGCTAATTCCTATTGCATTATAAGGTATAATTCTAATCCTATTTTTGAATTCTGAATTTAAAATACATTTGACAAAACCCTCATAATTTTTAGATAGATTTAAATTGTGATATAAATCATTAGGTAATAAATCCTTTAAAGCCTTATAATATACTACAATGACAGGAGCTCCTGAGAGTGGATCCTTTAAATTATTGCCTGTATCTATAAGTGCTTTAATATTCTGATGTTTTTTATCTAAAAAAATTTCTAGATCTACAATAAAGTTATTATCGAAAAAATATGAATCAATATAGTCAAAAGCTATTTTTGAAAATATTATTCCCAGTAAACTTCCAATAATCAAATATATTTGTGAAATTCTATTCAATAAAATTACACCATTAATATTATTAAGATCGCCATGTGTTAAATAAAAAATAGCCATTATACTTCCACCTATTAAAAAAGTTTCTAAATAAAATAATAGGACCAGTTTTATTACTTCTCGGAATGTATAAGGAAGAAATGCAATTACAATCATCAATAATGAGACAAGAATTTTCATTGACAAATTAAGATATATTTCCATATTGGGCATTAAAATAACCAAAACATACAAAGCCCCAATAAATGCACTTAATAACAATCTCCAGATAGGTGCCTTTGACCTTACGAGACGTTTAAGGAGATAAAGCAGAAAATAATTCATAAAAAGATTTTCTATAAATACTATATCGATATATAGAATATCCCCCATATTCACCCTCCAAACCTATTTATTATAATTATAAAACCTTTTATGATTTCTTTTTGTCATTTCATAATACTATAAATACACAATTTCTCGTCAAATTATTACTACTTTTACTTTATTTTGATTTTTTTACAAAATAAATAACGGTATTAACCATAAGTTAATACCGTTTTTGTTAGCATGGTTTACTTTCTTTTTTGATTTCTAATAAAGGGTGGTAAATCGAGATCTTCATCATTTATATCAATATCCATTTTAATTTTTAAAGGTGAATTTTCTTGTTTATCTGCTGCAACTTCTTTATTGCTTAATCTTGTGTGTTCTTCGAATCCAGTTGCAATAACCGTTATCCTTATTTCATCTCCTAAAGTATCATCTATTACAGCCCCAAATATTATATTCGCATCAGGATCTGCAGCTTGTCTTACTTGATCAGCAGCTTCTGCTACTTCAAACATAGTTAAGTTAGATCCCCCAGTAATATTTAATAATACTCCAGTTGCTCCATTTATTGTTGTCTCCAATAATGGACTTGATATAGCTTGTTTTGCAGCTTCAATTGCCCTTCCTTCTCCAGAAGCTCTACCAATTCCCATATGAGCTAATCCTTTATTAAGCATTATAGTTTTGACATCAGCAAAGTCTAGGTTTATTAAACCAGGAACAGTTATTAAATCCGATATACCCTGAACCCCTTGTCTTAAAATATCATCTGCTATTTTGAAGGCTTCAGTCATTGGTGTCTTTTTATCAACAACCTGTAGTAATCTATCATTAGGAATTGTAACTAATGTATCAACTTTTTCCTTTAACTTCATAATTCCCTTTTCAGCATTGAGCATTCTTTGTCTTCCTTCAAAAATAAATGGTTTCGTTACAACTCCAACTGTTAATATTCCCAATTCCTTTGCAATCTCAGCAACTACAGGTGCTGCACCTGTTCCTGTTCCACCTCCCATACCAGCAGTAATGAAAATTAGATCGGCGCCCTTTAGAGCTTGAGTTATTTGCTCTATACTTTCCTCTGCTGCTTTTTGGCCAATATCTGGATTTGCTCCTGCACCTAATCCCTTTGTTAATTTATCACCAATCTGAATTTTTGTTGTTGCTTTAGAATAATTAAGAGCTTGTCTATCAGTATTAATTGAAATAAACTCTACACCCTTTAATCCAAATTCAATCATCCTATTTACTGCGTTGTTTCCACCACCACCTACTCCTACAACTTTTATTTGAGCACCGGCATCTACGTTGAATTCAAAATCTAGCACAATAATACCCCCTTTGTTTATTAAAAGAAATCTGCAAAAAATTCCTTTATCTTTTCAATCCAACTTGTTTTGTTTTCTTCTGTTTCATCATTTAAAGAACTTTCTTCATTCTCTTCAATTACTGTATTTATTTTTTTTGAATCAACATGAATTGTGCTGTTTTTCTTTTGTTTTAAAACATACATTGCAATTCCTGCAGAAGCTGAATATGTAGGATTTGCTACCCCTATATAATTAGGATATCCAAATCTAACAGGGATATCAAAAAATTCTTGAGCATAATCTTGGATCCCCTTAATATTAAATAGGCCTCCACCCGTAATTACAATACCAGCACCAAGATGATTAAGCAAATTATTTTTCTCTAATTCACTTTTTATCAAATATAGCATCTCTTGAATACGTGCTTCCATAATCTCAACAACATTTAATACTTGAATCTCCTTTTCACCTTTACCTGCTATGTTACTTATCTTAATAATATCATCACTTTTAACTAATTTTGATGAAGCAGCTCCATATTGCCTTTTTATTTTTTCTGCATCGCTAAAAGTAATTTTGCATATCAAAGAAATATCACTAGTTATATGGTTTCCTCCAACTGGAATAAGTTTAGAAAAAACTAAAGTTTTGTTTCTAAAAACTGAAATATCCATTGTCTCTGCGCCTACATCTACTAAAGCTACTCCAAGTTCTCTTTCATCATCATTTAAGACTATCGTCGAAGTTGCTAATGGTTCCAATACTATACCATCAACATTTAAACCTGATTTTTGAACTGTTCTAATTATATTTTGAACATTAGTTGTGGATGCAGCAACTAATTTTGCATCAACTTCAAGTCTCACTCCAACCATACCAACTGGATCCCTTATTTCACCATAACCATCTACTATGTATTGTTGCGGTATTATGTCTATAATTTCCTTATCGGGTGGAAGAGCAACAACTTTTGCTGCTTGTATTACCCTTGCAACATCTTCATTTGTTATTTCCTTATCTTCCCTTGAAACAGCTATAACTCCTCTATTATCTATTAGCGTCGTGTAACCTCCTTTAATATTAACAAAAGCCGATTTTATTTTAATATTCGACATCTGTTCTGCCATTTCAACAGCAGTTTTAATAGCTTCTACTGTTGCATCTATATCAACTATTACTCCTTTCTTGACACCCTTGCATTCGGAGGTTCCAACACCTATTACATTAAATTGTTTTTTATTTATTTCTGCAATAACTACGCTTACCTTCGAAGAACCAATGTCAAGTGAGACTACTACATTGTTCATTCATTAATGACCTCCTTAAATCACGTTTTATGTCTATTTATATAAATTCAACACAAATCATTAATTTCCTTTTTATTCAGCGCAAAAATTATTTAGAAATTTTAATATATTTTGGAATAGTCTTCCTATTGTAACCTGATATTTTTATCCTTTTTTCTTTTACTATTCTAACATACAATTGGCGAAATTGTAATTCCTTAATTTTACTATCTGGCATAGTCATTGCAAAATAAAGAGCATCTGGATCACCGATAGCTAAAATTTCAAAGGGTGGAACAATATATTGATTGTTTATTTTAATAATTGGGCCTTCACAAGTAACTTCAGAAGTTGAAATTATTCTCTGGCCATTAACTGAAATAGCTTCAGCACCAGCATTCTTCAAATCATATATAACATATAAAATATCACTATTGTGTGTAATATAATCCAATATATTATCATCAGATATATCGTAGTTTCTATTATCATCAATAATAATCCTAACTCCTGGCCCCTCAACATCGCAAAAACCTGAAAACAGTCTAACATCATCTAATTCATTTTTCATTGTCATCAATACATTTTGAGTGATTTTGCTGCTATTTTGATATTCTATTAATTTCTGTTGCATATTTTTAAGATCTTTATTTAAGATGTTTATTTGATTCTTTAATTGATTTAGTTCTAAGTTTTTTCTCTGAAACTCCTTATAAGTTAAAATTAGTGTAGGTTTAAATGGATTCGTTAAAATAAAAGAGGTTAAGATAATTCCACACAGCACTCCTAATATAAGGAGGAAAAGATTTTTAGCATTAAGCCTCATCATCTTTCCTCCTTACATGTTTTCCTTCTTTAGCCATGTCAATTATTTGCCTTCTTATAATTGCAAAGTTATTAAATAACCTGCTTCCAAATACAAATACTGCAGCAAGATAAATCGGGACATTTAATCTATCTCCTAAATATGCAAGAAGAGCTGCTATAATTACATTACCAAAAAATCCTGAAATAAATATATCTGATTGAAATTTACCTTCTAAAGACGCCCTAAATCCTCCAAATACAGAGTCTAAAGCAGCAAGAATAGCTACAGGAACATAAGTTGAATATGCAGCTGGAATATCTACCTTTAGAAACGTCCCTAAAATAATTCCAATTATCAGTCCAATTAATGGGATCAATTTATCACCTACTTCCTTTGAATATATTTATATTCAAGATTTTTATTATACTTTAAAATTTTTATTTTATCCGATCTTACAATTTTAATTTCAAATCCACCGATTTTTTTAAGAATCTCAATTATACTATCTGGCATTTTAAAAGCGCCTTCTAATATTGCAGGATCTCCTATTGCTTTAATAACAAAGGGTTGAGTTGGGTCAAATTTGCTGTCATTTATCTTTATCGACAGTCCCGCCTGTCTTATTTGTGTTCTTCCAACAAACCTTTCATCATTTATTGATATAGCTTCCGCACCGGCTGAATTAAGCTCATTCACAATATCAATTAAATCCTTATAATAGATCTGCGATGTCTGTTTGTTTGAAAGATCATTAACCGGAGTTATTGTTATTTCAATTCCTGGTCCTTCAACATCAGTTAATCCCGATAGTAATCTTAATTGATCAAGCTCCTCCTTCATTTGGCTAGCAACTTTATTAGAACTTGCCACAGATTTTTCAATTTCATCAATTTTCATTTGTAGCTCTTGTGTTTTTGTTAATAATTCATCTCTTTGTTTTTTTAAGTCCTCTGTTTCTTTTACAAGGTTTTCAAACTGCCTTGTGGTATATTGATATCTCGGAGTTTTTATGTATCTTAACTGATACGAAACCATAAACCCTAAAATAATGCAAATAAATCCTATCCATAGCTGAGAAGATCGGTTGTTCATCTTTGATCTCCTTTCATTGTTTTTTAAAAACAGCTATTCCATTTGAGGTTATCTCTATTACACCACTTTTATTATTAACAAGCTTACTTTTAATTATAGTTCTGGCATACCCTAATTTATAGTCTAAATTACTGCAATCACCAACATCAATAATCAAATTATTTTTTGTTTTAAATTTTATGTTTTCAAGGTCCCCTAAATCAGCAGAAACAATTTCTAGCTCTTTAGTATATTCGCAAACCTTTAGCACTTCCTTTAATGATTCTAATACATTTTTATCCTTTGAAACATATTCATTTGGAATATATTCCTTAACATTGATCCCTTCAATAATGAACACCTTATCATGCGGAAATGTATCAAGTGCTTGGACCATTCTACCTTCATTATCTATATTAACAAAGGAATTATTTAATTTAAGCACCCCTTTAATTTTCTTTTCTTCCACAGTAATTTCCAATGTGGCAGGCAACTTTCGTTTTATTTTTACTTCTTCAATATAAGGGTTATTTTTAATATTTTCTGTTATTCTATTTTTGGATATTAAAAATATATTTTTTCCCAAAACGTCTGATAAAGCAATTATTTCTTCTTTTGAAACTAAATAATTCCCCACAACATTTATCGACTTAATATTAAAAAAACTTGACTTTATTAATAAAAAAATAAACATAACTATAAAGAAAATTAAATAAGACAATCTTATAAAATTTTTCTTGTTTTTTTCCATAGTTAATCATCCTTTTTAACAAGCTCTAAGATTATTTCACAAATTTTATCTGCAGCATCTATTTTTGCTATTTTTTTAGCATTTGAAGACATTTTAGTTAATAAATCTTTATTTTTAGCAAGATTAATAACTTGCTGTGAAAAAACATCATCTGAAATCTGCGATTCCTTAATAACAATCGCAGCTCCATTCTGCTCAAGAGACAATGCATTATATTCCTGATGATTATTGGCAACATTAGGCGATGGAATAAGTATAGAAGGTATTCCAAGAGCAGTTATCTCAGATATAATTGTAGCACCTGCCCTGCTAATTATTAAATCACACGCTGTTAAAGCATCATCCATATTATAAGCATAAGGAATAATGATGATTCCCTCTAAATTATTTATCCCATTTTCTTTCAAGGTCCTTATAACCCTTTCATATTCTCTTTCTCCAGTTATAAATATCAATTGTATTTTTTCTTCAATTAATTTAGGAATTAAATTTATAACAAAATCATTTAAACGTGTCGCACCTCTACTACCTCCAACAGCTAAGACTGTAGGCCTATCCTTATTTATTCCCCATTTTTCTTTATTGCTTTCACCTATTTTCCTCAATATATTTTCTCTAATCGGATTTCCTGTTAAAACAACCTTGCTTTTAGGAAAAAATTTTTCCGATTCAGAAAAAGTAATAGCAATCTTTGAAACAAAATAAGACAATATTTTATTTGTAAGTCCGGGGATAGCATTTTGCTCATGGATAATTGTAGGTATTCCTTTTAAGCTGGCAGCTAAAACAACAGGACCGCAAACATATCCTCCAGTTCCTATAACAATATCAGGTCTAAATGTATTTATTATCTTATTAGCATCAAAAAATCCTTTAAATACTTTTTTTATTGATGATAAAGTTTTTTTAGAAAGCCTTTTATTCAATCCCTCAACTGTTATAAATTGAATTTCAAATCCCTCATGTGGAATTAATTTTTTCTCCAACCCGTTTTCTGTCCCAACAAATAAGATCTTTGCATCTGGATATTTTTGTAATATTTTTTTAGCTATTGCAACTCCAGGGTAAATATGTCCACCCGTTCCTCCACCTGAAATTAGAACTCGCACTTTAATCACTCCATTCTACAAATCCCTTGAAATATTCAGAAGAATACCTAGAGATATCAACGTAAACAATAAAGAAGATCCTCCATAACTAATGAGCGGTAACGTTACGCCGGTTACAGGCATTGAAGAGGACACAACTAGTAAATTTATACTTGATTGAATTGCTATTAAACTCGTTATTCCTGCTGCTAAAAGTGTTCCAAACCTATCTTTACAATTAATTGCAATTCTAATCCCTCTCCATATTAAAATTGTAAATAACAAAATAATAAAAAATACTCCAATAAATCCAAACTCTTCACCTATTATTGCAAAAATAAAATCGTTTTGAGCTTCAGGTATATAATAATTTTTTTGTCTTGATTGTCCAAAACCCACGCCAAAAAATCCGCCTGCTCCTAATGCATATAAAGATTGTATAGCTTGATAACCATCTCCAAGCGGATCAGCCCAAGGATTAAGAAAAGCTGTAAATCTTCTCCATCTATAATCTGCACTTTTCATCGCGAAAAAAGCCACAACTGCACCTAAAATTAAAATTATACTTAATTGGCTAACTTTTGCACCAGCTACAAACAGCATAGAAAATGCAGTTGCCATAACAATTACAGATGTGCTCATATTAGGCTCAGCAATTATAAGTCCAGCAAAAATTCCAGACACTATAAGAACTGGCAATACTCCTAATAAAAATGTCTTAACCTTCTCTCCCTTTCTTGAAAGATTATCCGACAGATAAATAACTAGAATTATTTTAGCAAGTTCTGACGGCTGAATTCCAAGGCTTCCAAACCCAATCCATCTCCTTGCGCCTTTTATAGGAGGTAAAAGCAAAACCACAACTAACAAAAATATTGTTACAAGCATGCCTAATGCTATTAATTTACGGTTTTTATATATTTTATAATCAATTTTAGATGTAAAATACATAGCACCAATCCCTAAGAATGCCCATATAGCCTGTTTTCTTAAATGATAAAATCCATCATTATAAAGTTCCTTATCGATATACATGCTAGCACTAAATACCATATTTATGCCTATAGCAAGCAAAATTAAGATAACACCAAACAAAACATAATCAAAAGGCTGTTTTTTATTCATACAAACCTCCTAAATACTAATTGCTAAAAAACCTATTAAGCATAAAATAGCGGTAAAAATCACAAACCAAGCAACTATCTTTGTCTCATGTTCACCTTTTTGTTCAAAATGATGATGTAATGGAGCCATTTTAAATATTCTTTTGCCAGTCAATTTAAATGAAATAACTTGAAGAATTACGGATAACGTTTCAATAACATAGATTCCACCAACTATTACTATTATAAAGGGCATTTTGAGCAAAACAGCAAGGGCAGATATTGCGCCACCCAATGCTAAGGATCCTGTATCTCCCATAAATACTTCTGCAGGGTATGCATTAAACTTTAGAAAACCAAGTAAGCTCCCTGCTAATGCACCACAAAAGACAGATAAATCCTTTTGACCTAATCCATAAGTTATTACTGAAAAAAATACACTGACAATCAATGTTACCGATGCAGCTAGTCCATCTAACCCATCAGTTAAATTGACTGCATTTGTTGTCCCAACTATTACAAAAACCATAAAAGGAATATACCAATAGCCCAAATCAATAAAAATATTCGTAAATGGAATATGAACTTTACTTCCTATCTGTGGATTTGTAAAAGCATAATAAGACAAAATCAAAGCCAATAAAATTTGTCCCAAAAGTTTTTGATATGCCCTAAGTCCCAAATTTCTTTTTCTTATAATCTTAATGCTGTCATCAAGCAATCCAATAAATCCATATCCGACAGTAGTTAAAAGAGCAATAAACAAAGCACCGGAAAATTTATTTGCAATAGCTAAAACGGTTAGAATTAGGCTTAAAATAAAAATTATTCCACCCATTGTAGGAGTTCCCGCTTTTTTAAGATGACTTTTGGGACCCTCCTCCCTAATACTTTGTCCAAATTTAAATTTTCTTAGTGCAGGTATTATAACAGGACCTAAAAGGAGCGAAATTATAAAGGAAATTATCGTAGCCAATATTGTTATCTGCATTCTTTTCCCCTCTTCCTTTAAAATCTTTCGTTATATTTCCTGTAATAATTCATTAACTATTTCCTTTTCATCAAAGTGAACTGTTTTATCCTTTAATATTTGATATGTTTCATGGCCTTTTCCAGCTATTACAATGACATCATCCTTCTTTGCATTCATCAATGCATACTTAATTGCTTCTTTTCTATCAACTATGATCTTATAAGGACAACCCGTTTTTTCAACACCTGGAATTATATCTTGTATTATTTTCTCTGGCTCTTCATTTCGAGGATTATCTGAAGTAATAATACAATAATCAGCAAAAGTTCCCGCAGCTTTTCCCATCAAAGGTCTTTTAGTTTTATCTCTATCTCCACCAGCTCCAAATAAAATAATTAGTCTTCCTTTTGTATATTCCCTTGAAGCCTTTAAAATGTTCTCAATACCATCCGGCGTATGTGCATAGTCAATTATAACAGTAAATCCCTGTTTTGCCTTAATCCTTTCACTTCTACCTGGAACTGCTTTTAAATCCTCGAGGCCTTTTTTGATAGTATTTATATCTATTCCTAAGGACAATGCCGCAGCTGCACAACCTAGTGCGTTATATACATTATATTTTCCTGGCAAATGCAAATTTACTTCAATTTCATTTGAATCATAGCATAACTTAAATTTTGTTCCTTCATCTGACATAGTTATATCTTTAGCATAAACATCAGCAACACTATCAATGCCATATTTTAATATGTTCCCTTTTACATATCTTAAAGCCTCTTTTCCATAATCATCATCTATATTTATTATAGCATTTTTTGCCCTATCAAAAAGTTTTAGTTTGGCTTTAAAATAATTTTCCATTGTTTTATGAAAGTCTAAATGATCTTGAGTTAGATTTGTAAATATTCCTACTTCAAAATCTATCCCATATACTCTATCTAGTTCCAAAGAATGTGATGAAACCTCCATAACACAATATGTGCAATTATTATCAGCCATTTCTTTAAATAAACATTGCAAATCTAATGATTCGGGAGTCGTTCTTTTAGCTTCTATTATTTTATCTCCAATTATGTTATAAATAGTTCCTATCAATCCTATTTTTTGACCGTAAGCCTCTAATATACTTTTCATCATAAAGGTTGACGTGGTTTTTCCGTTTGTTCCAGTAATACCTATGATTTTCATTTTTTCAGCAGGTTTTTTATAAAAATTTGATGCTATTATCGCCATCGCTTTTCTCGTATCATTAACCTTCACTAAAGTTACATCACCATTGATATTTATATCTTTACTTATAATAAGGGCTTTAGCTCCCCTATCCACAGCTTCCTGTGCAAAATGATGTCCATCAGCTTTAAAACCTTCTATACAAATAAACAAAGATCCCTCAATGACATCCTTACTATTATAAGTAATATGTTTTATGTCAACATCATTTCCCTCAAATATACAACTATCTATTCCTGATATCAATTCACTTAATCTCATATCCTTACCTCCATTTATCCAATTAAAAACGAAGTCATGCCATAAGGCATTGACTTCTTTTAATCTTCTGGAACCTCTAGTATTATTTTAACTATAGTTCCTTTATTAACTTCCGTATTTGGTGAAATATCTTGTGAGGCAGCAATGCCATCTCCTAAAAATTCAACCTTTAATCCAATCTTTTCTGCAATCTCTATTATTTCCTTTTTAGTTTTTCCAGTAAAATCTGGAACAGCTACTCTTAAGTTTTTATTCTCTGTTGTTCCAAGATATAAAGCTATTTTTGTATTTTCCTTTACTATTATACCAGGTTTAGGACTAATATCATATATAATTGTTCCATTTCCTTGAACTTCATAATCTAATTTTGAATCCTTTAATGTTTTAATAGCTAGTTCTATGGATTTTCCTCTAACTTCAGGTATCATCACTTCCTTTGGAATATTAGTTGAAGAAATTTTAGGCTGAACATTCATATATCTTAAAACATCTTCAAGTATCTCCCTTGCAAGTGGTGCAGCTGTGCTTCCTGCATAATAATTTGATGGATCAGGCTCATCGATAGATAGAAATATAACAACCTTTGGATCATCTATAGGAGCAATTGCAGCAAAAGACGAAATATATTTTCCAGGTGCATATCTACCATCTATTACCTTCTGAGCTGTTCCGGTTTTTCCTCCTATTCTATATCCTTCAATATAAGCCTTATTTGCTGCTCCATTTTTTACAACGCTCTCAAGCATGAGAAGAAGTTTCTGTGCCGTTTCCTTTGAAATTGTTTGCTTTAAAACCTTAGGCTCAAACTCCTTAACGACAGTGGTATTGCCTTCGTCATCAGTCTTAATTATTCTTTTAACAAGATGTGGCTGCATCATCTTACCGTCGTTTGCTATTGCTCCTAATATAGTAATGAATTGTATAGGCGTAACTGAAATTCCTTGTCCAAATGATTCTGTTGCTAATTCCACCGGTCCAACTCTACTTACATCCCTTACCTGCCCTAAAGCTTCCCCCGGATAATCAATACCCGTCTTTTTGCCTAAATTAAAAAGAGAATAATATTTATGAAGTTTCTCTTTTCCAAGTTTTTGACCTAAAATGACAAATCCAACATTACAAGAGTTTTCAAGTATATTTGTGAAATTTTGTATCCCGTGTCCCCTCGTCCTCCAACAGCGAATCACTCTATTAGCAACTTTTATTGAGCCGTTGCAGACAAATCTATCCTTATCATCAACAACTCCTTCTTCAATTGCAGCAGCTGCAGTCAATATTTTTAAAACCGAACCTGGTTCAAAGCTGTCGTTTACGGTTCTATTTTTCCAAAGCTTCAATGCTTCTTCAACCGAACCCTTAACTGGATTATTAGGATCATAATCGGGTTTATTTGCCATGGCAAGAATTTCTCCAGTTTTGGGATCCATTACAATTGCTGATATTTGCTTTGCTTTATATTCCTGCAACCCCTTTTCAAGGGCCTTTTCAGTATAATATTGAATATATTCATCTATTGTAAGGACTATATCTGAACCGTTCTGAGGTGGAACGTAAGTAGCTAGTCTATATGGAAGTTCCCTAAAAAACTTATCCGTCTCACCCATAAATCTGCCAGGAACTCCCTTTAAAATATCATTATAATAATACTCTAGCCCTGCTCTTCCATTTCCATCAATATCAGTATTGCCAAGCACATGAGCTAAAAAATTGCCATTAGGGTAGTATCTTTTAGTATCTTCAGAAACTACTATCCCAGGCAATTTCAGTTCCCTTATTTTATTTCCCTGGTCCTTTTCTATTCTTCTTGCAATTGTTACGCTTCCAATCGGCTGTCCATTTGACAATTTCTTATTAAATTTTGCTAATATAGTCTCCTTACTTATTCCTAATATTGGAGAAAGCTTTTCAGCAATCTCTTCACGGGTTATTTTTTTCTCCTTTTCAGCATCAAATATATCCTTCATAAAAGCGTCGACCCTTTCAACATTGCCGCTCACAGCCAAAGGGTTTCCATTTCTATCAAGTATCTTGCCTCTTTTTGCGTCAATCTTTATATCATGTGTCCATTGCTCAACTGCCCACTTCTGAAGCTTAGGAGACCAGATTATCTGAATGTAGGCATATCTTGTTACAATACCCAGCTGTAATAAGAATATAATTACTAATAACCATGCTGCTCTTTTTTTATTGATAATTGTAGTCTTTGGCCCTGTCAAATAGATACCCCCTAATTAATTAATCCCAATAATCTATAAATAAACGCCATTTTATTATTTGTTTTTTCATCTTCTTTATCTGCTATATTTAAAGGAGTGACCTCTAAATAGTGAACATCGCTTGGATGAGGAACTATCATGCCATATTTTTGAACAGCAATTCTATCTATATCTTTTATATTATTAAGTTTTGCAATTTCTACTCTCAAATTGTCATTTTCATCTTGCATTAATTTAATTTCCTTTTTTATGCTTCTAATCTCAGCATTTAATTTTAAAATATAAAAAAATCTTACTAATAATGCAAAGGAAATAAAAGAAATAAAAACAACAGTAATTACGAATTTAGCAAAGTTCTTGTTAGACTTCTTTTCAACTTTCTTAGATCTTTCCTGTTTTGTTTCTATAGTCTTTTTTTCTTCTAGTTTATATGCAACAGAACCCCTCATATAAGCTTTATTGCTTGCCATTATCAATTTATTCACCCCTCAATTCATTTAGAACTTATAATTTTTCTGCTATTCTAAGCTTTGCACTCTTAGAACGCGAATTTTCCAAAAGCTCTTTCTCTGATGGAAGAACCGGTTTTTTAGTTATAACTTTTAATTCTGGTTTTTTTCCACAAACACAAAAGGGTAAATCTTTAGAACAACTACAAGGGTTTTCACGCTCTTTAAAAACATTTTTAACAATTCTATCTTCAAGTGAATGAAATGTTATTATGCATATCCTTCCTCCCGGCTTTAAGACATCTATACAATCATTTATTGCCTTTTCTAGTATTTGTAATTCTTGATTCACCTCTATTCTTATAGCTTGAAAAGTCCTTTTCGCTGGATGCCCACCTTCTCTTCTTGCCCTTGCTGGGATTGCATCTTTAATTATATCAACCAACTCAAAGGTCGTATCTATTGGCTTTACTTTTCTTCGTTTAACTATAAGATCTGCTATTTTTGATGCAAACTTTTCTTCTCCATATTCTTTAATAATCCTTGTCAGTTCTTCCTTAGAATATTTATTAACAACATCCCATGCCGTTATTGAATTATCTTTATTCATCCTCATATCCAATCTAGCATTATGCATGTAGCTAAATCCTCTTTCTGGATTATCAAGTTGATAGGAAGAAACTCCAAGATCTAACAAAACACCATCTACTTTATCTATTTCTAATTCATTTAATATTGACTTTATATTTGAAAAATTATCATGAACAAAAATTACATTGTTATAATTAGATAGTTTTCTTTTTGAGTATTCTAAAGCCTCGATATCTTGGTCGATACCGATTAGCTTACCATTTGATAATCTTTTTAATATTTCACTAGAATGTCCTGCTCCTCCTAGGGTTCCATCTACGTAAATCCCATCGCTTTTTATGTTTAAACCTTCTATACATTCATTTAACATAACAGAATAATGCTTAAACTCCATACACTTCACCTTTTCTTTTAAATTCCAAGCTCCGACATTTTTTCAGCGATTTCATTATAATCGATATTTTGGTCATTGTATTCATTCCACTTTTCCTTGCTCCAAATTTCAATTCTACTTAATACTCCTATTGTTACTATCTCCTTTATAATGCCTGCATATTCAATTAAATTTTGCGGAATTAAAGCTCTACCCTGCTTATCGATTTCAATTTCTGCCGCACCAGAAAATATAAATCTTACAAAAGCCCTAGCATCCTTATTGGTTAACGGAAGGGCTTTTAATTTTTCCTCTAATTTAGCCCATTCATCCATAGGATATGCGTATAAACATCCATCTAGTCCCTTTGTCATAACGAATTTTGAACCTAGCTTTTCTCTAAACTTTGCTGGAATAATTATTCTGTTTTTTGAATCTAGGGCATGTTGATACTCTCCGATAAACATAACTATCCCC